>Ga0156319_119_pt1 | contig 5753 bp, 6 predicted proteins | sample RifCSPlowO2_12_FD_107967 | JGI IMG/M metagenome (GOLD analysis project Ga0156319, IMG submission 107967) | Candidatus Daviesbacteria bacterium RIFCSPLOWO2_12_FULL_38_10 | reverse complement strand
ACTGCCTAATCTGTCCAATAATGCCAATGCCGCATAATTATGGGAAATAGTAATCATTTGCTCTATGGCAGATTTAACGGAAAAATTAATTTCCCCATCCTGAAATTCAGCTTCATCCTTGTCCAAATCAAATTTTTTGTTTAAAGCCGCAACATCTGCCACCAGAAGATCATCCTCCTGTATGCTTCCTCCTTTAATTTTCTCAAAAACAGATTCCATAACCCAAAGCTTGTAAAGGCTGGCTGGTTGAAATTCAAATTCCTCATTTTGTAAAAATGTTTCATCCGTTGACAAATTCTTAATAAATATTCCATACCTTCCCCCGGTATTTTGTAGCACCTTTTCTACTTCTTTTTTAAGGCTTGCTCTTTCAAAAGTGAAAGAATACGATCCTTCCCCGGAGAAAATAAATGCCAAAAGAAAATACGCCGTAATAATTATCAAAGAAATTTTTAAGAGTTTTTTAATCACTAATCTAGAGGCTTTGCAAATCCTGATCAACAGCATCAAATTCCGTTTCCAAGTCTCCAACATCTACTGAATTTAAATCCTGCTCCAGATTATCTGTAGCTACCGGAGAAGGAGAAACTTTTGAGGATTGACTTACTTTTTGCCTGCTTTGCAGCAAATAAATGCCTCCAATTATCAGAAGCACTACTACCAATCCAACAATAAGCCACATAGTTTTCCCTTTGACAGGAGTAGGGGTCGGAGGAACCTGCATTATTACTGGCTCTGGTTGAGGCATAACTTTATCTGGTTGTTCCATTTTTTGCTCCTTCCCTGGCCGCTCTTATAGCCGCTGCCACTGATTGCTTGGCATCTATGACTGTTTGCCTGACAGCTTTAAGGTCCGTGTGCAGCTTTTGTCTGATGGCTTGTGCTTCTACTTTGGCTTTACTTTCTGAACTTAAAACTAAACTATAATCATTTTCCGCTTGAATTTTAACAGCAGCCTCTGCGGAGGCAATTTTAGCTTTAGCGTCTGCAATGTTTGCCGAACTGACTTTAGCTTCCAATTTGCTTAAAATAGAGGTCATTTTATCCAAATGTTTTAACATTTGGGAGGTTTGCTTATCATTAATCATGTTTAAATTTTCACTGATCCGAGCTGCAGCAGTAGCCTTTTTCTGATCTCGGAAGTTTTTAAGCTTATCTTTCAATGCGGCCGCACGGGTGGCCATGTTCTCTTTTTTGGTTTCAACCCGTTGTTTAATTGTTTCCTTTCTAACTTCAATTTTTTCCTGTATTTTTTCTTTTCTGGGCGCTGCGGTTTCGGTAGATTCTTTGGCGTAAGCCGCGTAGGTGGATATAAATACCAGACTAAATACTACAAGTAGAGCTAAAAGTTTAGTCATAGTTTTACCTTAACAGACAAAAAACATCTTGTCAATCCTTGTCTTTTACAGACTGCATATGCTAAAAACATATCATGAGTTTTCCTGTAGTAATTCTTCTGGGGTTTATTTTAACCTCGATATTCACCTGGCCCTTTTTGCCAAATTTAAATACTTTGTATGCAGATTTAGGAGATTACCCGCTGGTAGGCTGGATTTTGGCATACAATGTTGATTCCATTTTAAGTGGAAGAATTTTTGACCAGTTAAGTTATTTTAATGCAAGCCAATTTTATCCCTGGCCTTACTCTTTGGCTTATTCGGAGCACATGTTTATACCATCGTTGATTTTTTTGCCGATTTATCTTTTATCCAAACACCTTGTTTTTAGCGTCAATTATTACACCTTTTTAACCTTTGTTCTATCATTTACCTCGTGTTTTTTTGTTTTAAAGTATTTTGTTAAGAATTCCTGGGCTAGTTTCTTTGGCAGTATGGTTTTTACTTTTAACCCAATGGTCTTTTCTCATTTTCCCTCACACACCCACCTTTTAGGCAGGTTTTTTATTCCATTTTTGTTTTTGGCCTGGGTGAAATATTTAATAGTGCCGTCTTTAAAAACTGCCAGCTTATTCTTCTTTGGCTTCACCGTAAATGCCTTATCCGGCATTTATCTGCAAGTATTTAGTTTAGCTTTACTGCCTATTTTTTCTTTACCTATTTTAATTAATTATTTACATTCAAGAAAATATGCTTTGATCATTAAAATCTTCAAATTCTCACTAATTGGCCTTATCTTTTTACCATTTCTGTTATATTTTAACCTTCCTTATCTTGATTTCTTTAAAAAAGAAGGGTTTATAAGGCAAGCTAAAGAAATGGAGTTTTATTCTGCAAGGGCAATAGACTGGATTATACCATACCCTTCAAATATGCTCTATGGCCAGGTATCTAAAGAATTTGATTTGTTAAGAGAGCCAAGGGAATTTAACAATGGCTTTAATTATTCTGAACATACGCTTTTTTTAAATTTCATTCCATTGATTCTTGCATTATTTGGCATCTTTTATTCTTTAAAACGGTTTAACCTGATCAATGTTTGTTTTCTGGTTTTGCTTTTATCATCTTTCCTGTTTACTTTTGGCACTATTTATCAACCTCTTCATAAACTTTCCCCTGTTTTTCAAGGCATTAGAGTCCCAAGCCGTTTTCAGATTTATTTTTATCTGGCTTTTGCTTATTTTGTTGCTATGGGAATTCTATACTTAATCAACTCATCTAAAAGATGGGTAAATATTTCTTTAGTTATCCTGCTTTTTTTGCTAATTCTGGAAAATATCAATCTGAAGAATTATGATTCTACATCCGGAATTTTTAATTATCTGAATAATAACCTATCTGCCTACAAATACCTCAAAGGGAAAAATACCATACATTACCCCATTTTGTCTGACGATTTAAGTACCGGCGCAGGATACCTAACCTGGAGCATTTTAACAGGCGAGAAAATTTTTAATGGTTACAGCGGATATTTCCCTCCTGATTGGATCAATATGGCTAACCTATTCAATAAATTGGATGAGGATAGCTTAAAATCCATGAGAGGATTAGGACTTGATTATTTAATAATCCACAAAGATCAAAAAATTGAAGTAGTTGATTTGAAAAAATATGAGAGTGAAAAATGTTATTTTAACCGTGATATTGAAAGCAAAATAGTATCCAAAGCATTACCTGTTAAAAATATAAATGGGATTTATTTCCAGGTATTTCCTAAAATAGTCCTAAAAAATAAAAGTGATTGTTTTCTGGTAAATAAATACCAGGACAGGTATTCAAAAGTCTTTAGTTACTCTGCCCAAAAGGACAAAATTTATAATATAAAACTGCCTATTTTAATAAAGCCTTATCAGGAAATAAGCATTAGTTTATAGCCTGCGCCCCCAAGAGGATTTGAACCCCTGGCCTACTCGTTAGAACCGAGTTGCTCTATCCGCTGAGCTATGGGGGCAACTATGCATAGTTTACCAATTTTTATACTTCTATGCCATAATGAAAAAGTGAATTTTATTGTTCTTTGCTGTTTCAGCTTTTTTCTGTTTAATCCTTTACTTTCTTTGGAAAGAACTTTTGCTGGGCCGATTTACCAGGTTAAAAAAATACTCAATGCCCAACTGGTGCCTCCTAAAAGTACCTACACTATTGTTTTAGTTGGCGATTCCATGACTGATTATCTTGGTTCAGGGGTGGAACTTAAAAAATACTTAAAAAATTATTACCCCAATAAACAAATTAACATACTTAATTTTTCCGTTGGTTCAACCAATATTCTGACTTTGCCTGACCGTTTGCAAAATCTCACCAATTATAACGCTAGGATTTCCGAACCGATCTTAAATACTGATTTTGACCTGATTTTAATTGAGTCATTCGGCCACAATCCTTTATCCGAATATTCTTTGGAAAAGGGTTTAAAAAAGCACAATGAAGTGATGGATCAGGCAAGGCAGATGATCAAACAAAGGCAGCCTTGGGCCCGGGTAGTGCTTCTGGCTACTATTGAACCCCATGCCGAGAGATATGCAGAAGGAGTGGCTAATTTAACAACAGAGGAAAGAAAAAAGTGGGCGCAGGAGCGAATAACCTATATCAAAAACCATATTGATTATGCCAAATTACACAAGCTTCCTGTTATTGACGCAAGGGGAGGAGGGAATATTGATTACATAAATACTAATGATTTTATTCATCCTTCAGTAACAGGAATAGATTTTATAAGCCGTGAAATAGCAGATTTTATTTTCAAAAACAGGATCCTACCGCTTTAAGTGAGCAATTAGCTTTTGCAACCCTTCTTCAAGAGAGATTTTTGGCTCCCAACCCAAGCTTTGTCTGGCTTTGGTAATATCAGGGCATCTTTTTTTGGGGTCATCCTGGGGCAAGCGGTCGGCAAAAGAAATTTCAGATGTAGAATTTGTCAGCTCCTTGATCTTTTGGGCCAGATCCAAAATAGTAAACTCATCCGGATTACCCAAATTGTAAATTTGTCCGCTACTCCCTTTTTCCATAGCAGCTATAATTCCTTCCACCAAGTCTAAAACATAACAAAAAGACCTGGTTTGGGTGCCGTCTCCAAAAACAGGAAAAGGCTTATTTTGCAAAGCGGCTTTGACAAATTCTATTACCACCCGCCCGTCTTCCGGCATTCTGGGGCCATAAGTATTGAAAATCCGGACAATTCGTCCGTCTAAATTTTTGTGCCTGATAAAAGACGAAACTATGGTTTCCCCAAATCTTTTTGACTCGTCATAAACCGACCTCGGACCGGTTGTTGACACATTGCCGTTGTAAGTTTCTTTTTGGGGGTGTTCCAGCGGGTCGCCGTATACCTCGGAAGTTGAGGCAAACAGGAATTTTGCTCCCCGCTTCAAAGCCTCTTCACACAAGTTCCAGGTGCCAATAGAGTTAACCTGCATAGTTTCAAAAGGCAAGCTCATATAGCTTTTGGGATTGTTTTTATTGGGGGAGGCAGGAGAGGCCAAATGATATATTTGATCAATATCATCCTGATTTATTTCAGTTACATCCTGATTAATAAACTTAAAATTTGGATTATTTTTAAGCCCTTCTATATTTTTTTCAGACCCGGTTAATAAATTATCAATACAAACTACCTTATGTCCAAGTTCAAGTAATTTATCGCACAAGTGCGATCCCAAAAACCCCGCCCCGCCTGTTACCACTATTTTCATATATCATGATTATACCCTAATTTAAGTTATTGCCACTATGGGTATGCCATAGGATGTTCTTTTAATCAAAGCCCCTTGAAGCATATAAGGGACAGTATCTCCATCAAGCCATAAAGAATTATCTCTCACTTCGTCGGAAAATTGAGGACCCTGATCTTGCGCCATAGCTCCATTTGGAGCGGGTTTTCCTCTTTGCCAGTAAAGCAGGGTTCTGACCAGTCCTTGAATATTTGTTACCTGCGCGTGAGTTATGCTATCACTGAAAAGTACTTGGTTGGGAAAAGCCGGAACCTGACCAATTGGGGGAGTAATGGTGTAAAGATTTAAAACCTCTTTTCCGCTTTTTATGTCCAAAGCTGTAAGTGCCAGAGAAAGCAAAGCAGAGACAGAAGTCCTCCAGCCATTTGGCAAAAATCTTAATCTTTTATTCTGTTCACCCAAATGTTGCTCAAAACGGCCAAAGCCGACATGATTGACAAATACCCTGTGGCCAATCATGCCGGGTTTTAATCTCTGATCCGGCGATTTTTCCAGAAACTCCTTTGCAGTCATTGTTAGGCCTAAATCTTCAAGTTGACGGTAAAGGACATTTTGTGATCCTCCGGGAAGCAAACCAACAGGCCGAACTTCTTTCCTGTCATACATCATCTGTATTACTTTTCCG
>Ga0156319_111_pt1 | contig 7705 bp, 9 predicted proteins | sample RifCSPlowO2_12_FD_107967 | JGI IMG/M metagenome (GOLD analysis project Ga0156319, IMG submission 107967) | Candidatus Daviesbacteria bacterium RIFCSPLOWO2_12_FULL_38_10 | reverse complement strand
TGGATATTAGAATCAGCGGTTATAAAAAGATCCACTCCTGTAATTTTAGCAGCCCCGCTACGGTTTGTTCCCTTGTTGAAAATAACATCAAAAGAGATCTCCTGATTTATTTGCGCATCGCGGCTGGGGGGGACAAAAGACACAGTAGCAGAAGGGGTAATAGCTTTACTGCTTAATTGAGTCATTTGCCTAACCAGATATACTCCCAAAATAATACCCGGCAACAGAAGAAAAACTCCCACAACAGATAAGATTGGTTTAGCGAAAAAAATATTTTTAAATTTCTTAATCATTTAATTTTAGTTCCCTATAGAACCATGCCAACGCAAATTTCTCCATTTATTAAAATCCAATAAATCAATACTTCTGTCATTATTACAATCAGCTTTTGTCTGGTCTGCAGGACTTCCGCCTCCCAAAAAAATATCTTTCCAGAAATTTATTATGTCCCCGTCGTCATACTCGTTGTTTCCGTTAAAATCACATTCCTTGGAAGCAGGGGCAGAAGGGGAGGGGGAAGGAGAAGAAGATGGAGAGGAAGAGGGAGAAGGGAACGCACCTGCGAGTTGAGCCAACTCCCTCGCTCGACCAAGATCCCCGGCCAAAATGGCCCGCCGATACCATGCCAGCAGCCGTTGACGAAGCGTCCACCCCGGGGGGTTCGGATTTGGACCTGCAAGATCCGGATACTTGGCGCCGAACTGGGCGGCCAAGGCATCTGTAAGTCCAGAGAGGTTATTGGGCCAATTTTCCAGGGGTAGCCGGAATCCCATCTCCTGCATCCTGGCAAAGTAAACAGGATCATTAACAAAACGATCCCCGGGCCATTCCCGACTGCCTTCCGGCCCGCCCATCTGGCTAATCATCCACTCCTTAACCTCAGGCGTCATAGCCACGATCTGGTCATTAGAAGTAACAGGCTTGTTGTCATCACTGTGGGCCACATCAAGGATAATCTGCGCCACCTGCTTGTATCGGTCTTCCCAGACATAGCGCCACAAGGCACTGAAGATACTCGTTGGGCTACCCACGCCACCCTCGGAATCCATCTGGTTGGCAATGTCGCCCATGCCTTGAGCCCGAAGGCGGTCCTTGATGGTCCGCGCCTGTTGTGGCGTGAGCCAGCCACCAAAACCAGGGCCAATGAAGATCCATGTTGGCCCGTGCAGGGCGTTCCAGCCGCGCCCGAACGACCTGTGCATCTGCACCCAGTCATCCGCCGTAACAATGGGGACCACTGACTGGAAAATAGTGCCATGTGTCTGCTGGGCAGAAACTTCTTTCACCAAACTTTTTGGCAAAAAGCTAATTATTTCTTTGATAGGATTGCTGACAGAGCGCAAAATATGAGGGCCGGTTGATCCAACTCCCACTCCCGGCGGACCCAGCGGAGAAGTGAATGTTACTGTTACTGGCTTTGTCCTGTCTTTTACCACCCAAGCATTATTTCTTAGCTCCGCATTATCTCCGGAAAATGTAATAGAAGCCTCTGTAGCGCTTGATTTTAAGGTTTGCTGCTGACGGGCCAAATTTAAACCCAAAGGTATAGCCACAGCTAAAATAGCCAAAACCAAAAGACTGATTATATTCTTTTTATTCACTACTCTTATAGTGAACCAAATCAGGGGAATTTGTCAACCCCCATTGGCTTTAGACAAAGGATGATATTTTTTGTGTGCTTCCTCTGCAAATCTATCTGAAACATTAACATATCTTGTGGTAGTATTTAAAGACTCGTGACCAAGTAGAATTTGGATAGCGGCAGGTGAAGCCCCTTCTTCAGCCAAATATGTAGCAAAACCATGACGCAGAGAATGGGCACTGGTTGGAGGATTAATCTTGAGTTTTTCTCTGTATCTTTTAATTCTTTGCTGTAGATAATTAGTAGAGATGCGTCTTTGAACTTTGGTAATATTCCTGCCTTTTGTAGGAACAAATAATGCTTGTAAAGAAGTCGTCAATAAGATCTAAGTTGACGGATGTTTTTAAGTCTTTCTGGATAATCATATTATTGCTTGTGGAAACTTAAAATCAGCTTCTTGTACAGAGAATTCTACTACATGCTTTGAATCTAAAACCAGTAAGAAATCTACGCCTTTCATTGTTGAAAGATTATGCAATAATTTAGAAAGCGAAATCGTCCCTACTTCAATAAATAAGTTTCTTGTGCTCTTTTTATAAATACCTAGATCAGCTCATCCCATATTTAAATTTGGTTCTATTACAACTTCATAGTCCAATGACTTAAAATAAGTTGCAATAACCTTCATCATTGTAAAATGCCATTGTTTACCATGAGGTTTACCTATTGTTAAAGATCTCTTACTTCCGAAAAGATTCACTGATGATTTAATATCCTTTGCTTTGATTCTTCCTGTTAGTATTAAAAGGGCCAATCGTCTATAGATACAATTTCTGCAGGCCTTTTCAGCATCATTATAGTGAAATTCGAGAATTGTATCATTCAACCAATTTATCTCTTTGTTAATAGCATTTTCCACCAAATCCCAAGGCAATGATTTTGATTTAGGTGTAGTCATAAACTAGATTTTACTTCCGTGTAGTTTTCTATGAATTTCTCTTAAGTGTGGTCTTGTTACATGGGTATATACTTGAGTTGTAGCTATGTTTCTGTGACCTAGAAATTCCTGAACTACTCTTAAATCTACGCCTTTCATTAATAAATCTGTGGCAAAACTATGACGCAAGGTATGACAAGTTGTATTTAATGGCAAGCCTGCTGAAAGAGCGTGATATTTAACAATTCGCTCAATGCTTCTTATCGTAAGTCTAGTCAATGGTGATCTACCCCCATAATTTACAAATAGAGCCTTTTCATTATCTTTTCTGGTTCTTAAATATTGTTTGAGCCAATTAACACATCTTTCTGAGAAAAATACAGTCCTGGGATGACCACCTTTCCCAATGATGCCAATTTCTAAATCAGTTATGTCTGGATTGATCGTAATTTGTTCCCAGTTAAGCGCCACAAGCTCAGCAACCCGAAGGCCGGTAGAGAAGAATACTTCTAAAATAGTTCTATCTCGCAGTCCTGCAGGCTCTGAAGTATCGGGAGCTTGTAAAAGCCTTTCAACCTGCTCAATGGTAAGAAAGTTTACTGTTTTTTCTTCCTTATTTTTTGGAATTTTTACTTTATCCGGGGGAAGAGAGTGGATATCCTTTTCTACAAAAAAACTTAAAAAAGACCGTAAAGCCACTAAATAGTGATTCTGTGTTGAGCGTTTTAGTCTATCCTTACTTTTCTGTTTATATTTACGGGAGAGGAATAGTCTATATTCCCAGATATGATCTTTGGTAAGATCCTGAGGTTTAAGTTCGTCCAGATTGTTGACGGTTAAAAATTCAAAGAATCTTTTTAAAAACTTTGAATAATTCTCCTGGCTTTTGGAGGAGAGACCTTTTTCCAGTTCCAACCAGTCTAAATAATCAAAAAGGTATTCTTTGAGTGTAGTGCTTTGATTTCTCATTCCTTTTGCAGTTAATGTATCTTAACCGACATTGAATTTATCTTAAATCAAGCCTCCTTTAACTGTCAAGTACTTACAAGTACTTAATAATTCACTAATGCTGTTTAGGCTGACCCCCTACAATGCCCCTAAAACGGCTTTTCAGGGGAGATAAGCTACACTACATCATCCAGAGATTAGCTTGTTGCAGAAACCCAAACTTAATAAAGTAAAAAGTTAAAAGTAAAAAAAAGAAAATATAAATTTTTAATCGGCGACTGCTATTTTTGAGAACAAAAAACCTGTTTAAATTTTGCCTTATATTTGTTAATTATTTTTTTTCTTTTTCCCGGAATAAGATTTGAGGTCTCCCCTTGGAAATTTTGTACTCAATATATTGTGCGACGACGGGTAGAAGGGAATTTTGGGTTAATTAGAGAAAAAGAGAGTGATGTTATATCTTCAGTCCTACAGGCACTCGCAGTCCTTTGCAAATTCATACATTATTTATAGTTATAGCGCTTGGAGAACAAGTCTCTACTCTACACATATTCGGGTATTATTTACCCAGAAGATTAGCACTTATCCACAAGGTATGATAAATCAAGACTAGAGCATGACCTATAATTATTTAATTATATTGCCAAATACATCAAACAACATCATCTCTTTTTTCACGGAATCTTAACATATTTTTCACGCCACTTCGCTCACTGCAGGCGCCCCCCTACCCTGTCCAGGAAGTTAGAAAAAAACTTACTAAAAATACCATTCCTCCAATCCCCAGATATTCCCAAACCATTCTTCTATCCAGCCTGCCCCGCAAAACTTGAGTGGTTATCCCCACCAAAACATACATGGCCGAAGCAAGGGCTAAAGACCAGATAGTGGTAGCCATTGGCCAAAAGGAAAAAGCCAGAGCCAACTCCCCCAAAATCAAAGCTAAAATCAGGCTTTGTACAACTATAGAAAGCACTACCCTATCCTCCATCTCAATTGACCAGAGAACCTGCAAAATTAAAGGAAAGCTTACTGCAAAAACCAGCAGTCCGTTCCATAAAAACAGCAGCTTGAAAGCATATATAACATTAAAAACAAAAAAGCCGGACAAAAGCGTAAAAAGAAAAGTGGCTGTTGAAGCAGCGCGGTATAAAGGAATAGTACGGATGGCTGCCACATTAAAGACATTTTGGGAAAGAAGCAAAAGATAAAAAAACAAACCAAAAAAGAAAGCTGCAGGCAACCTAGTTAACCATCTAACCGGCAGCAAAAAGTAAAAGCTGGCAACTGCTACAGTAAAAAAAATAGGCAAAATCAAAAGGATTACAGTTTTAGTTAAATTTAATCCTTCCCGGAGAGCCCACAAAGACAAAATTCCTGCCAAAATCCCGAGGCTCGCAATAAACCTGAATCTTAAATTAAAATCCACCAGTTGGGTGGACAATAATCCAAAAGTAACAAGTATCGAAGCTAAAATAATTTTTTGGCGTTTATTTAAATCCATCATAGTCATCAGCTTTCAGCTATTTACTCGCTAACTTTAGCACATGGCAAATGGCAATGGCCAAAGCATCGGTAGCATCATCCAAATGCCCACCTTTCCAATTTGCTTTTAGTTTGTTTCTTCTTCTAGTAGCAGTACCTAAAAACTTTCTCACCCCGTCGTGGACCTGATCCTTATCTGCCCTGCCAGAACCTGCCACCATTAACTTTACCTGTAACCCTGTGTAATCCTGAAACGGAACTTTATGCTGGGCTGCTGTCAGCATGATTACTCCCCTGGCCTGGCCTACCATAATGGCTGTTCTGGTATTGGCCCCGAAAAAAAGCATTTCGCAGACCATCTGATCCGGCTGGTATTTTTCTACAACAGAAGTTAGTTCACTATGTATCATATGAAGGCGGTCCTGCATTAATTTCTCTTTTGGAGTGCTGATATTCCCATAAGCCACAAGCTCAATATCGTACTTAAATTCCCTACCCAGAATATCATCGGGTATTTTTATAACTCCATAACCAGTTGTAGCTGTCCCGGGATCAATCCCCAAAATTATCATAGATTTTTTGAATATCTGGATTATCCTCCAGTTTCTCGATAAATTCTATCACCTTTTTGATAGTTTCCGGGTCATCAATTTTTTGTAAAATACTGGGCTTCATGATTATTTCAGCTGATTCTACCTCAAATCCTGCTTGAGTAATTTTTGTACTCATAGTATTTAATTCCGGGCTCTCCACATATACTAAATAGTGTTGTATTTCTTCTTCAACATCATCTACGCCCAAATCGATCAACGCCAACATATCCTCTTCCTGACTCTTTGACTCTTTGACTCTTTGACTCTTTATTTTTATTTCACCTTTTTTTTCAAACATATACGCCGTACTTCCCGATCCTCCTAAACTCCCACCGGATCTTTCAAATAAATTTTTAACTTCCTGCAAAGTTCTTAATTTATTATCAGTAATCCCCTCCAAATAAAATGCCACTGTACCCGGCCCAAAACCTTCATAAACTACCTCTTCTAATGCTTCTTTTCCAATACCCATTCCCCTGTCTATAGCCCTTTGGATATTATCTTTAGGCATATTTAAAGCTTTTGCTTCTTCTAAAACTGTGCGAAGTCTGGGATTAGTTCCCGGATCTCCGGAACCTCCGGCTTTAACCACAATGGTAATCACATTAGCCAGTTTGGTAAAAGCCTGACCTCGTTTTATATCAGCAGTCCCCTTCTGCCTCTTGATAGTTGACCACTTGGAATGCCCGCTCATGCAAGATATTCTAACACAGAATTATTCTTTAACGCATTTACCCCCGGCGTCGGGGTAGAAACCATCAAGTTTACAGGTGTATCCGCTGGGGCACTCAATATTGGCAATCCCCCCGCAAAATTTTGCTTCGGCAGGAGGACACATGTCGGCTGTCACTGTTATAAGGCACGTTATAGGTTTGGCATCCAAACACGCAGGCCTCGGCCGGCAAGTTGGTGAGGGAGTAATTTCTATAAATTTAAAGGTGGAAAGGAATTGATCAAATGTCTCGGTAGCAAAGCTTAATTCCTCTGGTGAATATGTTGTGGTAGAAAAACTAACAAGGTATTCTTTTCCGTTTTGTACAACGCTAAAGTCTTGGCTTAATTGGGTAGTGATTCTATTTGGGGAAACTTCTTGATAAGTTTGCTTATTCTCCTTTCCTTCCACATTCTGGCCTAAAATAGTTTTAGTAACAGAAGTTGGTGATGTTAATATTCCTGGATTTTTTGGATCAATATAGATTTTAAAGTGAGTTAATTTAGAGCTACTTATAAATCCAACCTGATTTACATCTTGATAATCCTGATCAGTTTTTGCATCTTCTCCTGGACCTCTGACTATTGAAAAATCTTGAGGATATTTCACGGAAAAGTGATGCTTTGTATTTGTATATATTTTCCAGTTGGAGGTTTTTCGAAACTGAAGAGACTCCTGTACTTGTTTGTTTCCTTGGGAAACATTCTTTTCCAATAGTTCAGTTGGCCACAATTCTATAAAGTCTTCCCGCGTGCTAATCCCCGGGCTAAAATGAGTACCTGCAGATTGTAGTTTAAAATCAACTTTTTTAATTCCTGAACCCTCTGTCAAGGCAAATGTTACCAGCCCTGAATAATTGTAAGGTCCTGCAGAACCCATCCTATCTGTAAGCCAACCTTCATCGCCTCCAAAATATACCTCTGCAGTATCACCGCTAACAACAATTTCTTTAATATACATCTCTTTATTCTTATCTGTATACTCCGGATAAAATTGGGAAAAAACCATTAATATCTCTTTTGCATTTTTCGCTTCGCGGGCACTTATATACTCTAATTCCTCCCACCCGTCTTTTGCGAGAACTTTATACTCTCCAATTCTGATTGTTTCATTTGTTTTAACAACATCATTGGGCTGACCAAGAAAAAAACCTGATTGAGATTGAAAAATAAGAAATGTACCTGCCAAAACTATCCCTGCCAAAAGAGCAATAATCAAAATCCATTTTAGAGGAAATCTCTTTGGAGGGGGCGGTTGCGTGGGAGGAACAGAAGGAGCTGGAGCTGGAGTTGGAGTAACAGGAACCGGACTGACCGGAACTTGGGGCTGTAGCAAATTTTCTTCCATAACATTACTATGAACTGGTTTCAAAACTATAGTTGTGGGTAATTAAACTCCTTTGAAGGATTAAAGTTTTTATATCAACTTTCTTATACAAATCACAATTA
>Ga0156319_107_pt3 | contig 15342 bp, 19 predicted proteins | sample RifCSPlowO2_12_FD_107967 | JGI IMG/M metagenome (GOLD analysis project Ga0156319, IMG submission 107967) | Candidatus Daviesbacteria bacterium RIFCSPLOWO2_12_FULL_38_10 | reverse complement strand
CATACCGGCATAGGATAGAGCATCCTAGTTGATCCTGACACCATGACATTTCTAATGAAAGCGGAGTGACATTTCTAAAGTAATATAAGATTTAGCTTTTGGGACTTGACAGATTAAAATGACTATGGTACTATGACTATAGTCATATGATACAACAAACAGTTTCCAAATCACAATTTAAAGCTCAAGCCTTGGAGTATTTAAGGCTGGTTCAAACCCAAAAACAGCCTTTAATTATTACCCATGCGGGCAAGCCGGTGGTGGAAGTAGTGCCTTACAAGGAAGAAGATGCTGACAAAACTATCCTGAAATCTCTAAAAGGAAGTGTTCTTTATTATAAGGATCCAGACGAGCCGGCCATTGACCTGCAGGATTGGGAAATGCTTAAATGATAGTTTTAGACACCAACGCATTGCTTTGGTGGATTAATGATTCAGGTAGACTTTCCGGAAAGGCTAGAAAGATAATTGAAGAAGAAGAGAAAAAGAAGGCGATTTTTGTTTCTTCAATAAGCGTGCTGGAAATTTGCACTCTGGTGAAAAAGGGAAGGTTGGAGTTTGTTGCCCTGACTGATAACTGGCTGGATCAGGTGGAAAGCCTATCCTGTTTGCATTTTGTGCCTGTGGATAATCAAACTGCAAAAACATCTGTTAACCTGCCTGATTTTACCCATAAAGACCCGGCGGATAGGATTATTATTGCAACAGCAATGATAAATGGGGCAACGCTCATAACTTCTGATAAAAAAATCTTAAATTATACTCATGTTAAGGCTGTTTGGTAGAAGGCCAAGGGGCAAGCATAATAGATTTTTCTACCAACCTCCACTTGATCCACCACCTCCCGAACTACCCCCTCCAAAGCCGCCAAAACCTACCCCACTACCTCTACTACCCCAGAAACCGCCACCAGTAGACCACCATCCGGTTTTGTGGCCGCCACCAGATAGTTTTTTATATGTTCTGGATAAGATCCAATCGAGTAACAAACCTAATAATCCAAGAATGATCATTAATGTAATACTTACAGTCCATTTACCAATAACCAGACCCAGGATACCTATAATAGAACCCGTTGCAACTCCTATTAATCCTCCCAACCAGATGCTTTTACTTCTGGCCATAAATGAAGCACCATAAATAAAAGGAACTGCAATAAACCAAAATCCGTAAGCCATAGAATTTGATGTTTCTTGTGCAGATGTTGAGCTGCCTGATAATTCTTTTTCCATTGTGCCAACTCCTGCATTTATACCTCCATAATAATCTTGCTGTCTAAATTTAGGAGCAATAACATCTCTGATTATCGTTCCTGCTTCACCATCTGTTAAATAAGGTTCAGCCCCGTAACCTACTTCAATTCTCATTTTCCTATCATTAATAGAAGCCAAAAAAAGCACTCCATTATCTTTACCTTTTTTACCTATTTTCCATTCTTCAAATGTTTTTAGAGTAAAGTTTTCAATGCTGTCTCCATTTAAACTCTGTACCAAAGCAATAGCAATTTCGTTTGAACTTTTTTGTTCAAAAGTTCTTAGGGAATTTTCTAAATTATTTTTTTGATCAGCAGTCAATACTCCTGCAAAATCATTTACATAGCCGGTGGGCGCAGGAATATGATTGGCATAAATTCTGGGAGCAAAAAAGAAGAGAAAAGTTAAAAAAGTTAATAATGCGAACTTACGGATTTGATTTAACATTCATTTCTAGAAATTCACCTTCGGTACATTCTCACTTCCAGGAGCGGCTTGAAAATAAGTTTTAGGTTGGAATCCCATCAATGATGCAAATAACTTACCCGGTAGGGTGCTAACAGAAGTATTATAACCTTGAACAATTTCATTATATCTTCTTCTCTCGACAGCTACTCTATTTTCTGTACCAGCCAATTCATCCATCAGTTTTAATACTGCTTGATCACTTTTAATTTGAGGATAATTCTCAAATATAGCAATAAGCCTAGAAAGCGCTCCTTCTAGCTGGTTTGCAGCCTGAACTTTTCCTTCAGCATTTTTGGCACCCACATAATTTGCTCTAGCGGCACTAACATCTCCAAATATTTTTTGTTCTTGTTTTTGAAGACCCTTTACGGATTCTACTAAGTTAGGTATCAAATCAACCCTTCTTTGATATTGAACTTCAACTTGTTTCCATTGTCCTTCAATTGCATTGGTTTGAGAAACAAATGAGTTGTAATAACCAACAGCAACTAATGCTGAAATTATAATAATTGCAATAATGATAGTGAAGGGATTTAAAAACCTCATCTTATTTACATAGTCTCATTTACATAGTTTATCTGTCAAGTATTAACAATCCCTATTTTGCTTCAGGCCATTTTGTAACCATAATTGATTTGCCTTCATGAGGCAATTTTTGCCATAATTCTTCTGTAATAAATGGCATAAATGGATGCAATAGCTCCAGAGAGGTTTTGAAAACATATTCTAAAGTTGGTTGAGCCTCGGCTCGGCGGTCTTTTGATTTTTCAATATAAATATCAGCAAATTTGTGCCAGATAAATTCATAAAGAGCATCTGTTGCCAGATGCAGCTTAAATTCCTCCAGATTTTTAGTAACTGTTTTGATAGTTTTATTAAGTTCATCCATAATCCACTGGTCATCGGCATTTTGAGCTCGCAAGGCCAGGCCTTGCGAGGCTAAAATAAACTTGGCGATATTCCAAAGTTTGGTGGTAAAATTGCGGAAGTTTTTAGCCCGTTCATCCATAGTTTGCCTAGAGGTCCGTCCGTCTCTGCCCGCAGCAGCATAGCTGTAAAGGGCCATGCGGGTGGCATCTGTGCCCCATTGACTGCGCAGCTCATTGGGGTTAATGCCGTTACCCAAAGATTTGGAAAACTTGCGTCCATCTAGATCCCTTAGCATGCCATGGAAAAACATATTTTTAAAAGGGATATCATCCTGAAACCACAGTCCCAGCATGATCATTCTGGCAATCCATAAAAATTTAATTTCCGGGGCTGAAGTTTCAAAATCCCAGGGGTAATATTTTTTTAGTTCTTTAGTTTCATTAGGCCAACCTAATGTAGACATGGGCCACATACCCGATGAAAACCAGGCGTCCAAAACCTGGCCGTCTTGCACCCAGTGTTTTTGAGAACAGGTTTGGCAAGTTTTGCCTGGTTCTTCTAAAGAAACTATCATATCCTTATCTTTTCCTACCAGATGATTGGGGTTGCATTTTTGGCAATACCAGACTGGAATGCGGTGTCCCCACCAAAGCGAGCGGGAAATGGACCAGTCATGAAGATTTTTTATCCAATTTGTTAAAATCTTTAAATAATTTTTAGGCGCAAAATTAATTTTTTTGATATTTGCCAAAGCCTTTTTGGCCAAAGGTGCCATTTTAACAAACCATTCTTCGGAAATTAAAGGTTCAACAGTAGTTTTGCACCGCTCGCAAACCGGTACAGAATGAATATAATCTTCTATTTTTTCAATATGATCTGCCAAAATTTGGACAGCTTTTTCTCTGGCTTCCAGAACTTTAAGGCCAACAAGTTTAGGATCTAAATCAGTGATTCTGCCCGTTTTATCAACTACATGCAAGAGGGGCAAGTTATTATCTTTACCAATTTCATAATCTAATAAATCATGTCCCGGAGTTATTTTTAAAGCACCAGTGCCAAAACTTTTTTCCACTCGTTTGTCTTCAATAATAGGAATTTCTGTATTAGTAAAAGGATTTATTGCTTTTTTGCCTAAAAATTTGGCATATTGAGGATGATTTGGATAAATTGCTATGGCCACATCAGCGGAAATAGTTTCCGGACGGGCTGTTGCAATAGTGATATATTTATCCATGCCGACAATTTTATATTTAATAAAATAAAGTTTTTCTTTTCGCTCCGCATATTCCATTTCAATGTCCTCAATAGCGCTGCCGCATTTGGGGCACCACTGGACAATATAGGCGCCTTTATATAAAAGATCCTGTTCCCAGAAAGATTTGAATTCCTCAAAAACCGCTTTTTGAATTTTTTCTTCCAGAGTAAAAACCTCTCTTGACCAGTCAGCAGACATGCCCATAAACCTCCAGCCGGAAGAAACTGATTTGTAAACTTCTTCCTTAAATTGCCAGGCTCTTTTTAACCATTCTTCCCGTCCAAGTTTGCGTTTGGATAAATTATCTTTGGCCAGTTTTTTATCAAAAGTGGCTTCAAATTGAATTCCGGCATGGTCAACTCCGGGTAAAAGCAGCACATCAAATCCTTGCATCCGTTTAAATCTGGCAATAGCATCCATAATTGAATGTTCCATGGCATGACCCAAATGTAAGTCGCCTGTTAAATTGGGCGGGGGAACAAGTAAAGAGTATGGCTTTTTGGAAGATGTTGGATCAGCCTTAAAATATCCGCTTTCTTCCCAAAATTTGTACCATTTTTCTTCTGTAACTTTGTGATTGTATTGTTTATCCATATGGGGTTAAGTATATTGGCTTTAAGATTTAAGCGCAAGACTTGGGTCTGCCTGAAGTTTTAACGGATCTTTAGCGGGTTTGATAAAAAATGCAGCGGCAGCTATCATGGCAGCGTTATCTGTGCAGAGATTTACCGGGGGAATATGTAATTTAACTTTTAATTTTTCACTTTGAACTTTTAACTTGCGGGCCAATTCTTGGTTTGCAGCAACGCCTCCGCCTAGGATAATTTGCTTAACTTTATACTTTTTTGCAGCTTTAATAGTTTTTGTCACTAAAACATCAACAATAGCAGCTTGGATTGATGCTGCCAAATTGCCTTTCACCCCCGAGGTGTAATCGCTTTTTTTCACCTCGGGGGTGTTTATTAAATTCGCAACAGCTGTTTTTAAGCCGGAAAAGGAAAAATCCCAGCCATCATTTATCATTGGTCTTGGCAGCTGGTATGTGTCTTTGCCTTTTTGGGCTAATTTGGAAATTTCCGGGCCTCCGGGATAGGAAAGGCCCAGGAGTCTCGCGCATTTGTCAAAACATTCACCTGCTGCATCATCCCGGGTTCCTCCCAGATATTTATATTTTCCATGATCTGTAAAAAGTATCAGGTCAGTATGCCCTCCGGAAACTAATAATCCTATGCAGGGAAAATTTGGTGGATGAGAAATCCAGTTAGCGTAGAAGTGACCGATTAAATGATTAACCGGAATTAAGGGTTTATTCCACACATAAGCTAATGTTTTAGCAGTTTCCACTCCAACTAAAAGCGATCCAATCAGTCCCGGGCCATAAGCGACGGCAATAGCATTGATATCGTTAAGCGTTAAGCGTGAAGCGTTAAGAGCTGTTTCAATCACCGGAATAATGCTTTTAATCTGTTCCCTTGCTGCCTGTTCCGGAATTATACCACCATATTTAGCTTGTAATGATGCTGATGAAGCCACCACATTGGATAGGATAATTATTTTGTCTTTTTTCTGTTCCAAAACTGCAGCTCCTGTCTCGTCGCATGTAGTTTCAATCCCCAAAATTATCATAATTTATGTAACCCAGTACCAGCCCATGAAAAGCATGGTATAGGCAGATAGTAAAAGCACGGAAAAAATAATGCCTATTTTTTGCAGGAATTCGTTTTCAATTAAACCCAGCAGGATAAAAATAGGGAAAATAGTTAGCATATATCTTGGCATGGCAATTAAAGTATTGGAAAAAGTAGGTAAAATCAGAGATAAGCCGTAAAAAATAGAATATGCAGGTTTTAGCTTATAAAGAGAAAAAATAAATCCAAAGACCCCCCCTATAAAAAACGCCAGTTCCGTAAATACTCTGGCAGGATTGCCTATTTGAAAAATCCCAACTGATTTTAGATGATTTAAGTATCCTAAAATAGGTTCCCAGGGTAAGGAAAAATGCCTGTTCCAGTTTGTTTCATTGATTAAAAAACCCAGAGGGTTTTGGAAAAGAGCCTGCTGAAAGAGCATGTATAAAGGAACAGGCAAAAGAGACAAGCAAGGCAAAAAAGTTTTTAAGGTAAGAATTTTTCTAAAGTTAATATTTTTAAATAAAAATTCTGCAAAGACTAGAGTAAAAGTGAAAATGATGGCAAAAAAGATGATTTGCAAAATAGAATCCAAAGAGCCTAACAAGAGAAAAAGCTTTAAAGGCAGGATCAATTCGAGTATTATTTTTATAACTATGGAGCAGGTAATAAAATAAATAAGAAGCCTTCTTAATTTGGTTTGCCAAAGTAGCGGAATTTTGAAATTTTTAAGTTCTTTTAAAAGATGATCCCCTAAAATTGCTGCAAAAGTGGCTAGCCCGGCTAATCTGGTGGCTACTGATGCTGCGGCAAAGAAAGATGAAAGCACAGTTTTTTGTGTCCTGGCAAAATAAAAACAAGCCAAAGTTACAGCTAAAAACAGGCTTTCCGAATAAACAGTTCCCAGATAAAAAGAAGTGGGGAAAATGAGTAAAGCAAAAATAGCTCTTTTGGCCACTTTTTCCGGAAAATCCAAAATAGTGAGTTTATAAAGAAAAAATAATGAGGCGATAAGGGATAGGTGAGAAATTAAAAGACCTGCAAAGGTAATATCCAAGCCAACTATGTTTAAAATCTTCATTAATAAAGGATATAAGGGAAAAAAGACTGTTTGCTGCGGCAAATAGCCATTTTCCACAATGCCCCGGAAATGGCCTCCGTCCCAGTTAGACCACCTAAACCAGTAGCTAATTTCCGGAGAGGGCAAAAAAAGCTCATCAGTTATTCCATTGCGGCTGGGCAAAGTGGACAGGCCAAAAAAGGCAATAAAAAGCAAAGCCAGCCTCCATCCCAAAAAAAGTAGGAGGACATATTTAAAAATCTGCCAATTGGATTTCATTTTAAGGCAATTATATACCATTCCCCTATATCCTTGGCTTCAAATATGTTTTAATATGGGAAGAAAATATGAGTTTAAATGTTTATATTGAGTGTAATCGAAATGAAGCAGATAAAAATTCAATTAATGAGGTAAAATAAATCATGGCAAAAAATGTAAAGAAAAAAAAGAATAATGCTAAAGGCGTTTTCGAGAAGTATATCGCTCCAAAAATAATTGGTAAGGATAGTGATGAAACAATCACCAACTTTTGCACCCTTGATTACAACTATTTTTATCATATTGCTACCAAATTTTCACTGAAAGAACGACAGATCTCATCTCTGGTAGGATTTAAAGATGAGTTTTTAATTTTAACGCTCGTTTCACAAATTATTAAAGAGCTAAAGCTTGGAAATACATATTCCTTTAAAAAAGTTACTGCCAATCGCAGTGATCTCTCGTATCATCTTTCATTTATCTAACATTGACAATACGTATTTATATGCATCATGATGACCACGATTATATATTTCTAACTCATCTCTGGCTATAACAACATACCTACTCCACATACCAGCCTTGATGCTGGCTTTGTATTCTCCTTTAATTTCTTCTAATTCCTCTTTTATTAATTTTTTTAAATTTTGTTTTGTCATGATTTTTTAATTATTAATTAACATAACAGCTATTTATTTTTTACGAAGTCTTTCTATCGGATGAATTTTACCAGTCTTTGCATCAGTAAATTTCCAAAATCTCCAGCCATTTACAGGTAAGCCATTTTGCACTTTCATTCCGGCACCAGATGGAGAATTGTAAACTTCGTTTTCATAAATAATTTTTGTTGGAGAAAAATAAATTGCAAAATATTTACGGTCTTTATAGTTTGCAAAAATCTCAATTTCTTTTCCGTCAGTTTCAGTCAACTCCGGAAAATCAAAATTTATTTCATTCTTATCAAGATCTAAAATTGTAACCTTTTCAAGAATTATACCCACGCCAAATTCGCAAAGCAGATCAACAAACTCATTACCATTCATTAATGAAATTGGTGCTTTGTAAGGATCTTCTGCTTCGTCAACTGATTGTTTTGAAAAATCAGAAGTAGTAATAAATAATCCAGTTTGATGTGGTCTCAAACTGCCTCTCAATTCGGATATGCTTGCCCTCTGAACATTACTTCTCCATCTTTTTACCTGAACAGATACATTATTTTTTATTATATCCGCAACAATCAACTCACCAGTTACATCAATTCCTCCATCTCCTGTTTTACCAGTAATCTGGACATTTTCAAATCCGAGGTTTCTTAAAACTTCCCCTACTAATTCTTCAAATTTTGAAGGGTGCATCGCGTGTAATGCTTCTAGCAATTGTTTTTTTACTTCCTGATTTTTATTTCTTATATCCGCAAAAATCCCTTTTGGCTCGTGTTCTAATAGGCCATATAAACCCCTCCCAAAAGAAATAAATCTCGATTGGGTTCCTTGTGCTTTTGATTTCCTAATGTCGGCATTTATCGCAGACGCAATATTACCTGCAACAATTAAATCATCGCTTTCTATTAATCCCAGTTCAAAAGCCCTATTTGCTAAATCGCGATAGTGCATCTGTTTTAGTCCAGATTTCTCGCCAAGAATTTTATACGCTATTTCTAGATATGTTAGATTTTCTGCCATAATTATTGTCTTTAAGGATTACTACTATTATAATCCAAAATAAAAATAATGCCTAATCTCATTTTTTTAAAAAATAATTTTAAAAAAGATTGTCCTAATTTTTTTCTTTCCTCTCGGGTTATAAATTGTTCATATAACTTTCCGAGTATGTCTCGATCAATCGGCGTGAAATCATACTTATTAAAAGAATTGGTGATTTCTTGAAGTAAAAAATCACTGGGTTCATACCAATCAAAAATATTACTTTCAAAAATATGCGAATAAATTTGTTGCGCTTCCTGTTTCAAAGATATTAATTGTTGTCTATTGTTTATAACCTCAAAACTTAAAAGTTTTTTATCTTTACAAACCCAAAGCAAAAGAATTTCATTTAAAAAAGTGTAACCTGTTTCTAGACAGAATTTATCTTGGTCTGGCTTGTTTTCAGTCCTTTGCCATATTTCAAACTCGTTATTTGGTTTAAATTTATGCTTTATTTCTTCTTGGGCTTTAATTATAAATTGTTTTAGCTCGTTATTAAAAGTCAATAAATTTAATGTTTGATCTAGGGTTTTTCGGCCCACATAACTTCTCATTACGGAAACCACCTTACCCTGAACAATTAATTGTTTAACTACAAAAGCCTCGATTGACGGGTTTGAGGGTTGTAATTTAAAACCACCAGTCACCTTATATATTTTTTTGAGAGTAACTTCATTTTGATTGATGAGTGCAACTATCGTGTCGCCATCTTCAGCGCTATTTTGTTTTCTAATAATAACATTGTCTCCATCAAAAATACCCTCCTGTATCATGCTATTGCCCTTAACTCGTAAGGCGAAGTGTTCTCCGGAATTCGTTAGTAGATGTTTTGGTATAGAGATTGTTTCGTATTCTTGAATTGCTTCAATCGGTTCTCCTGCCGCAATCAAGCCCAAAAGAGGTATTTTAGTATTTTTTTCTTCTTTTGAGATAGATAGACTTCTGGGTTGATGCTCCTCTTTACTTAAATATTCTTTAGATTGAAGCGTTTCTATGTGTTCATGTACTGTTGCAACAGATCTAAGTCTGAAATGCCGTTTGATTTCTTCTAAAGAAGGAGAATAATCGTTCTTACCTATAAAATTTGTTACAAAATCAAGAATTTGTTTCTGTCTTTTAGTAAGCATATTTAATTATTGACTTTCGGTTGACTTTCGGTTATATTCATAATAATGTAGTTGACAATAGATTGTCAAGGAGGTGATTTTATGAAAGCTAGAAGTACTTACAAAATAGCGGAATTACCAAAGCAAAAATGGCCCAAAGGGCATATAGTTCAGGTTGGGAATAAAACAACCAAAGAAGCGGCGAAAGAATGGGAGGGAACCAAACATAAAAGTTGATCAATTGGTCTATAAACTCTACGACCCACCGCCGGTTTTATCCTGAGCGCAGCCGAAGGGAAGAAATAGCAATTGTGGAGGGTAAATAGGCTATGAAAAAAGCAATATGAAAAATAAACGGCTTATTGTTAGAGGAATAGAAATTACACTAATTTCTGAACAAAATAGTGACTACATATCATTGACTGATATGTTAAAAGCTAAAGATGGAGACTTTTTCATATCAGATTGGTTAAGAAATAGAAATACTGTGGAATTTCTTGGTATTTGGGAGAGTGTTCATAATCCTAATTTTAATTATGGCGAATTTGCCATAATTAAAAGTCAAACTGGACTAAATAGCTATAAATTAAGCGTTAAAGAATGGGTAGAAAAGACCAAAGCCATTGGACTTAAGGCTACAGCTGGTCGGTATGGCGGAACATATGCACATAAAGATATCGCGTTTGAATTTGGGATGTGGATCAGCCCCGAATTTAAAATTTATCTAATTAAAGAATTCCAGCGCTTAAAAAACGAAGAAGCTGAGCGGTTAAAATCAGGATGGGATATAAAGCGTACACTGGCGAAGGTAAATTATAGAATTCACACCGATGCAGTTAAAAAACATTTAATTCCTCCTTATATATCCAAATCTGCCGCCAATGTTGTCTATGCCAGCGAAGCGGATGTACTGAATATGGCACTTTTCGGCATGACTGCCAAAGATTGGAGGGATAAAAACCCAAAAAAAGATGGGAATATTCGTGATTATTCTTCGGTAGAACAATTAGTGGTGTTGGTTAATCTGGAGGGTATTAATGCCGAGCTCATTCGTCAGGGTTTACCTCAATCGGAGAGATTAGTTCAACTAAACCAGATCGCTATCTCTCAAATGCAATCTTTGGTTGGTAATGCCTCAATAAAGAAATTAAAATAAACATGATTAAATTATCGCGATCAAAAATAGAATTATTATTTGACTGTCCTTGTTGTTTTTGGAATGGTATACAAAAATACTATGGCTAAAAAACAGGAAATAAAGAATATACAACCAAATAACCAAATCACCATCTATCAAACAGATGACGGCAAGGCTCGGGTAGAGGTGCGCTTTGAAGATGAAAATGTGTGGTTGACACAGAAGCTGATTGCTCAACTTTTTGAATGCAGCATTGATAATGTTTCCCTGCATCTCAAAAATATTTTTGCCGAAGGAGAACTTAATCTGAAATCAGTTACCGAGGAATACTCGATAACTGCCACAGACGGAAAACAATATAAAACCAAACACTACAATCTGGAAGTTATTATTGCTGTCGGATACCGGGTAAATTCAGTCCGCGGCACACAATTTCGTATTTGGGCAACGGAATGTCTGAAAGAATACATGATTAAAGGGTTTGCATTGGATGATATTCGCCTCAAACAGGGAGGATATAAGTCTAGATATTTTGAAGAGCTCTTGCAGCGTATCCGCGATATCCGTAGCAGTGAGCGGATGTTGTATCAAAAAGTAACAGATATTTACGCAACCGCGATTGACTACCGAAAAGAAGCAAAAGAAACTGATCTATTCTTCAAAACCGTACAAAATAAAATGCATTATGCGGTAACAGGTAAAACCGCAGCTGAAATTATTTCTGAACGGGTAAGTAGAGATAAAGAAAATCTTGGTTTGACAAACTTCCCCGGATATCATCCCATTAAACGTGATATTTTTATCGCGAAAAACTATCTTAATGAAAAAGAGCTGGAACTATTAAACCGCATCGTTGATGCATATCTTTCTTTTGCCGAAATCCAAGCCCAAGGTGAAAAAGCAATGACGATGAAAAATTGGATCAAGAAACTTGACGAGTATTTGGCGCTTATGGGTAAAGGGATTCTCAAGGATTCGGGAAGTGTAAGCGCAGAAGATGCCGAAACGAAAGCAGAAACAGAATTTACTAACTATAAAAGAGTACAGGATAAAAACTATATCTCTGATTTTGATCGGGAGATCAAAAAACTTTTGAAGAAAGTTAAGAAATAATATGTTCAGTAAAGAAGTCTTGACTTTCGGGTAAATTATGGTTTAGAGTAAAAATATGACAGACGAAATTACCAAAATAGCTGTTTTTAGGAATAAAGAAATCAGAAAAACTATTCATAAAAATGAATGGTGGTTTTCTGTAGTGGATGTTATTGAAGCATTGACTGGAACAGAAAGACCGAGAAAGTATTGGAACGACCTCAAAAAGAAGCTAGTAAAAGAGGGCTATTCTGAAGTGTCCGAAAATATCGGACAGTTGAAATTAAAGGCTCCTGATTAGATTCCAAACTTCTAGCTTGATAATTTAATTTTTGTTTAATATACTTAAAGTATTGAAAGGTCGCCGTCGTCAATGACTAAGGCGCCCAAGGGAGGTGAGAAAATGAATATCAAGAAATTGTTAGTAGGCGGTGCGGCCGGGGCAATTATGTTTGCTGCAACAGTTATGCCTGCTTTGGCAGCGGGATTTGACCAGTTTGGCTACAACAGGACTGCCAGAAATTTTGTGGGGACTTGTTTAAGCTGGGGCATGGGTAAATATGGATGGACCGAGGCCCAAGCCCAAGCCTACTGCGGAGTTTACTCCAATGACAAACTGGTGATGAAATGGAATGCCGAATGGGACAGGGGAAATGCCGAGGGTTGGGCAAACGGCCCGTATGATGCCTGGATAGACAATGAATGGAATGGCAGGAGCAACGGATCAGGAGAAACCTGGCATTATAAAATAGCCTGGGACAGGGGTTGCGCAAACTCTGGTACTCCCTCGGGAACGGCTGTCAAGGGAGGGGCCTATTGTATTTGGGGGCCTTTTGCCATGCTGCAAAGCCAAGGGTCAGGAGCGGATAATGTCCATTATTGGGATGTGCTGCTTGCGCCTGCCGGCTACGGAGCATATTAATATAAGGTATAATCAGCTTATGACAGAGAGAGAAGGTCAAATGCCGTTTGGCGGTTTGGGTATGGAGCTGGTGATAGATTTAGATACCCATCAACAAACCCTCCGCCGCAAAACGAAAAAATCTCCTACAGGAGGGGTAAAAAAACCAGCCCCAACCAGACAGTGGTGGGAGATCATGGGCTCGACAGCTTTTAACCGCGCTGCAGAAGGTTGGAGAGTGAGCCGGGCTGCGTCCATGGCTGAAGAATTTGGTCACAGTGTAGAGTTTGCCGGGCCGCAAATGACCGGTGCAGAAACAGAAGGATTATTAAAGCAAGTCTTCGCTGTAGCCAAAAGGTCAAGAATCACTGCAGTGGGAGTGGCGGAGATGATGAGAGCGGAGTCTTTAAGGATTGAGGGAAGACTGGGTGTTGGAGCTAATTGGTTGCCGCCATTTGTTGATACGGCAATAGATTTGCTGGCAGAGGTTTACAGATTGAATGCAGGTACAACAAGAGGTCTTAAAGATTTTGCCCATCAAAAGGCTTTGCCTGCATTTAACTAAAGTTTTATGGTTTTGCTTGTTGATTCAGGGGAATTTATGATACTCTTAATTTAATGTCCAAAAAGAGTTTGTTATGCAGCATCAAAAAATTATTGTTTCTCTCTTAAGTTTAGGAGCAGCTGTTTTAGCCTCTTTCAAAGCCTCAATCTCATATGGTTTACTAAATATATTTATACCAGAAGAAAAGCTACCCTTGGAATTAGGAATTGCGAAAATTATAGGAGAGCAAGGTGTCCTTATTGTGAATATGATTATTGATACCATCATATGGTTTGTTTTTATTGTTGTAGGTTATCGTTTGTATAAACATTTTGGAAGAAAAAAGTTTATTATTTTTATTATTCTTAGTCCTATTTTATGGTTGATCGGGAGTTATGGTATTGCACTTATAGATATTTTTGTATTCGGCAACTTTAAAATTAATATATTCGGTTCATGTCCAAGTTCCGGTTACCCCATATATCGCGAAATGTGTTGGGAAAATGTTTTAAATGCCCTTAACTTTTTAAATATATTTCTATGGTTTTTAATAATTTGGTTTGTTTGGGAACAGATACTCAAAAGAATTCATAGAATGGTTATGATGATTAAGAAATAATAGGCGTTTTGTGATTTTCTTTGAATATGCCCAAAAAAATTGTCTATTTAATTAGATCAGAGGTGATGAAGTTTTTTCCAGAGTTTTTGGATGAGTAAGCCTATTACATAATAGACGATGGCGGAGATAAAAAATGTACTTATGTAAGAGATTAAATTTAGTTTAGTTTAGAGCTACTTAATAATGAGTTAAATATGGGGGTTTGTAATAAATAACCATAAATCAAAAATCCAGGTAAATTAATAAGCATTAAAAAACTTAAATTATCTGGGATTATACATATAACATTCTTAAGTTCTAAAACGAAGTGCACCACTTCAGGTAAAATCTAGCCTGAAGAGGAGGTGCATTAAACTGAAAAAAGAATACAGGCATTTAAGCCTGGAAGAGCGGGAGAAATATTTCTTGTGGAAAGAACAGGGAGTTTCACTGCGTGAGATTGGAAGAATGTTAGGAAGGTCTCACAGCACATTTTCCAGGGAGCCAAAAAGAAACGCCAAGTATGGAGTAGCATATATTCCCTGCAGGGCCCAGAAGGTAGCTGACAGAGTAGCCAAAAGGCAAAGATACAAAGCACCACTTAAGAATCCTCGAATATTTCTGTATGTGAGGAAACATTTAAGGGAGCCATTTGGTTGGAGTCCGGAAGTAATAGCCGGAACACTAAAACTTGACCATCCTGGTGAAAGCATCCATTATGAAACAATCTACCGCTACATCTACTCCCAAAAGTTTAAAACCAGAGGGATGAGATTATGGCAGTATTTAACTTACCAGAGAAAGAAAAGGATGAAAAAAGGAGGCAGAACAGTACATAGAGATTCCAGGATTCCTGAGGCTAAATCAATTGATTTAAGGCCTGCGATTGTAGCAAAAAGGCAAAGAGGCGGTGATTGGGAATCTGACAACTTAGGAGGGCCAAAGACTGACAAAACTGCCCTGTCAGTGACCATTGAAAGGCTGGCTAGGTTAACACTGTTATCCAAACTTAAAGACAGGAAAGCAGCAACCAAAAGGCAAGCTCTGACAAAAAGGCTATCCAAATATCCAAAGGCTTTAAGGCTAACTTTAACTGAGGATAATGGGTCGGAGAATACCGAGCATCAACAGTTATCTGATGATGTGAATATGGATGTATTTTTCTGCCACTCATACCATTCCTGGGAAAAAGGCGGAGTTGAAAACATGAATCAAAGACTTAGGATTAAAAGATATATTCCAAAAGGCACCAGCATTGACTCCTTAACAGAAAAAGAGATTAAACAAATTGAGCATAAATTAAACTCCACTCCCAGGAAATGTTTAGGGTATTTGACACCATATGAGAAAATGGAACAGTTAATTCAAGGCCTTACCTAACTACAAGTGGTGCACTTCATGTGCGAATGTACGATTGCATGGGAATTTATATAATTTAGCCCATAAAGGAATCAGTAATACTAATATTG
>Ga0156319_131_pt1 | contig 18631 bp, 22 predicted proteins | sample RifCSPlowO2_12_FD_107967 | JGI IMG/M metagenome (GOLD analysis project Ga0156319, IMG submission 107967) | Candidatus Daviesbacteria bacterium RIFCSPLOWO2_12_FULL_38_10 | reverse complement strand
ATTTAATTGTCATCCTGAACAAAGTGAAGGATCTAGAGATTCTTCGCTAGTCGCTCAGAATGACAGAAAGAAAAATATGAAAATAAAAGTATTAGGGACAGGACTGATAAAATTTGGAGAGCTGTGGGATAAAAGTCTTTTAGACTTGGCCCAAGAAGCTGCCACAGATTCGATTAACGATTCACGAATAACGAACAACGAAATTGGGGCTGTTTTTGTGGCCAATATGCTCTATGGGAAAATAGCCAATCAAGATCATCTGGGAGCTTTAATTGCCTCCAGTTTGGGTATTCAAGGAGCATCTTTCCGGATTGAAGGGGCTTGCGCTTCCGGTGGCTTGGCTGTTCATCTGGCTATTCAATCACTTTTGGCAGGCACATACAAAAATGTTTTGGTGGTGGGCGCGGAAAAAATGACTGATGTGTCAATTTCCGAAATTACCTCTGCCCTGATGGGCGCAGGATCGGAAGATGAAAGAAAAGCGGGTTTAACTTTTCCCGGGCTGTATGCCCTGATGGCCAAAGCCCATATGCAAAAATATGGCACTAAAAAAGAGCATATGGCCCAAGTGGCTGTTAAAAATCATTTTCATGCCTCCAAGAATCCCAAAGCGCAGTTTCAGTTTGAGGTGAGCCTGGAAAAAGCCTTAAGCAGTCCCTGTATCTGCGATCCTTTTACTTTATTTGATGCCTCCCCTATTACAGACGGGGCAGCGGCAGTAGTGTTATCAGCAGAATCCACAGGCCAGGGCGTTTTTATCACCGGCTCTGCTGTAACCACAGATACGGTTGACTTATCATCCAGAAAAAGCCTGACAGAACTGGCAGCCACTAAAGAAGCGGCTACGGCCGCTTTAAAACAGGCCGGAGCAGAAATAAAAGACATTGATGTGGCAGAGGTACATGACTGCTTTACCATTGCGGAAATTCTGGCCATGGAAGATCTGGGATTTTGCCCTAAAGGAGAAGGCGGAAAATATATCTCTTCCGGAGTCACCAAACTGGGAGGCAAAATGCCGGTTAATACATCAGGCGGCTTAAAAGCCTGCGGCCATCCGGTGGGAGCAACAGGGGTTAAGCAGATTGTGGAAATTACGCAGCAGCTACGGGGTCAGGCAGGCCAAAGGCAAGTTAAAAATGCTAAAGTAGGCTTAACGCAAAATGTAGGAGGAACAGGAGGAACAGTAGTAGTACATGTTTTACAGAATTGAGGATAGACATTAGAAATTAGAAGCTAGATAAAGAAGTTAGAAAATAGAAGTTAGATAAATATCAATCTTCAAACTTCCAACTTCAAGATCCAGCTTCCAGTTTCCAACATCTAACATCAAATTATGAATAGTCCAGTTACAGTTTGGCGGTCACATAAACAATTAAGCGCTTACTTAAACAAAATAGGTAGGCTAATCGTTTGGACCAAAATTCTGGTGGCCCCCAGCGGTTTTGAGCACCAGGTCCCCTATCTGGTGGGAATTGTTGATTTTGGTCCTTCGACAGGCTCAGGACAAGCTGAAAGATTACCTTTGCAAATTGTGGATTGTGAAGAAAAAGACTTGAAAATAAATCAAAAAGTAATTACAGTGATCAGAAAAATCGGTAAGCCAAAATCAGAAGATGTGATAGAATACGGCCTGAAAGTAAAACCCCTATGATTAAAGTTTCAGCTCCGGCTAAAGTGCATCTTTTGGGTGAGTGGTCTGTAGTTTGGGGCAAACCTGCACTTTTAACTACTGTAGATTTAAGAATAACTGTCACCATAGCAGACACCTCGAAGGAGTCAGAGCCCACCTTCGAGGTGAGAAAAATCATTGAGCCTATTATTAAAAAAGAGCTTAAGATTAAAAAAATTCCTCCATATTCATTAAAAATTGAATCAGATATTCCCATGGGGGCTCATCTGGGTTCATCTGCAGCCGTATCTGTTGCTTCTATTGCAGCTTTGCTTTCTTTTCTAAAAGTTAAATGGGATCTTGACCTGATTAACAAATTAGCCTATGAAGCGGAAAAAATCTTTCACGGTAATCCTTCCGGAGCTGATAATTCAACTATAGTTTATGGAGGGTTGGTCTGGTACAGAAAAGAAAATGCGGATTTAAAAATTATCCAAAAACTTCCCTTTTCTATCCCTGCCAAACTATCTAAAAACTTTATTCTTATTAACACCGGTACTCCCAAAGAGACAACCAGACAAATGATAGAAAAAATTAGTAGCAAGTATACTGTATCAAGTATAAAGTATAAAAAACTGTTCGATCATCAGGAACAACTGGTTAAAGAGTTACTAACAGCTATCAAAGATAGTAATGAGAAAGAATTAATCAGGATTATTAGGGCAGGAGAGCGAAATCTGGAAAGTATTGGCGTTTGCTCTCCTGAAGTTTCCAAAATTATCAGGCAAATTGAAAATGCCGGCGGCGCTGCCAAAATCTGCGGAGCCGGGGCCACCCAAGGCCCAACAGGAGTCCTGCTTTGCTACCATAAAAACACATCTGTTATAGAAAAAATAGCTTCTGAAAATAAGTTAAGTCACTTTTCTGCTAAACTTGGAGTTGAAGGGGTAAAACAAGAATGATTAAGGCTGTAATTTATGATTTTGATGACACAATGGTAGATTCGGATTCCTTGCATATTGAATCATGGGAAGCTAATTTAAAAGAACATTATATAGATATCGCAGGTTTTAAAAAATGGAGAGCTGAAAATTTAATGGGTAGAAGCTCTACGGAAAATGCTAAATCAATTGTCAAACGCTACGGCATAAATATTGATCCTGAAATTTTTTATAAAAGAAAAGTGGAGATTTTTATGAAAATTGCAGTGGATAAATTAAAACTTTTGCCGGGTCTTGTAAAATCTCTCAAGCTTTTTAAAAAAGAAGGTTTGCGTTTGGCTATTTCTACTGGCAGTCCAAAAAAATATGTGGACGCGGTTCTAAAAAAGTATGGATTAACCAAATATTTTGATGTAATTGTGACATCAGAAGATATCACCCGCAGTAAACCTGATCCTCAAATGTACCTGATTGCCTCTGATCGGTTAAAACTTTCACCTGCTGAATGTGTGGTTATAGAAGATATCCCAGCAGGTATTCAATCTGCCAAGGCTGCCGGTTGTAAATGTATAGCAGTTCCTAATAAGAATGTTACTAATCAGGACTATTCAAAAGCTGATTTAATATTAAATTCTTTAGAAAAAATTACTCAGGATGTTATAATTTCGCTTAATAAATAAAATGAACAAAATTACTGTTTCGGCGCCGGGGAAATTAATGCTTTTGGGGGAACATGCAGTGGTTTATGGCAGGCCATACATTGTCACGGCTGTAGGCCAGAGGATGAGGGCTATAGTTGAACTCACTGAAAAGCCAGTTTTCCAGCTTAACGCTCCTGATGTACAAGTTGAAAACTACCAAAAACCCATGTCAGATCTGGGAAAAGATGACATTCCCAAGGGTGCCAAGTTTGTGGAAATGGCTGTGAGTCAGTTCACCTCCGAGGTGGGAAAAACTGGAATTAAAGTTACCACTGCTTCCGAATTTTCCTCACAATTTGGCTTTGGCTCCTCTTCTGCTTCTACCGTTTGCGTGATTAAAGCCCTGTCAGAACTTACTAATAAAAAATTATCAAACAAACAGATTTTTGATTTATCTTACAAAACAGTTTTGGATATCCAAGGCAAAGGTTCAGGCTTTGATGTGGCTGCTGCAGTTTATGGAGGGACTTTATATTTTGTAACCCCCGGCAAGATGATCGAGCCATTAAAAATAGCTTCTCTACCCCTAATTGTGGGTTATTCCGGCATCAAAGCAGATACAGTCACTTTAGTCAATGAAGTTTTGGAAAAAGCCAAAAAATATCCCAAAGTAATTGATGATGTTTATACTGCTATTGGAAACTTAGTTAGGCAGGCAAAAAAAGCCATTCTTAAATCTGACTGGCTAACTTTAGGCGAACTCATGAATCTTAATGAAGGATATTTATCAATACTTGGCGTTGAGGGCAGAAAATTGGCAGATATGATTTATTCTGCCCGGGAAGCAGGAGCTTATGGGGCTAAACTGTCCGGAGCAGGCATTGGCGATTGCATGATAGCTGTGACGCCAGCGGGCAAGAGCAAGGCAGTAACAAAGGCAATTACACAAGCAGGCGGGCAAGTTATTGATGTTAAAGCCAATGTGGAAGGGGTTAGAATAGAAAAATGAGTAAAGCCACCGCCATAGCTCCTTCCAATATTGCTTTTACCAAATACTGGGGCAGAAAAGACGAAATGTTGCGCTTACCGGAAAACGGCAGCATTTCCATGAGTTTATCTGATTTACTAACCACCACTACTGTGGAATTTTCCCCGGATTATAAACAGGATGAGGTAACTGTCGATGGCGGCGGGCTGGAAGAAGATGAAGCCCAAAGAGTTATTAAACATCTTGATAGAGTCAGAAATTTGGCAGGAATTGATACTAGAGCCAAAGTGGTATCAGAGAATAATTTCCCTTCAGGCACCGGACTCTCCTCCTCTGCTTCAGGTTTTGCAGCTTTAACTTTAGCAGCTTCAAAAGCTGCGGGTTTGGATTTGTCTGAAAAAGATTTATCAATTTTAGCGAGACAAGGTTCTGGTTCTGCCTGCAGATCAGTGCCGGGAGGATTTGTTGAATGGCTAGATGGGGATACTTCTGAAACATCATACGCGGTACAGATTTTCCCTCCTAATCACTGGGATATTATTGATATAGTGGCAGTAGTATCGGAAAACAAGAAAGAAGTCTCAACATCAGTTGGCCAACAATCAGCCCAATCTTCCCCTTTTATGGAAGTTAGATTATCCCGTATGAGAGAAAAAAATGAGCGAATTAAAAATTTAATTGCAGATAAAAACTTTGAAGAATTTGGGCAGTTGATAGAAGCAGAAGCATTAGAGTTGCATAGCATCATGCTGACCCAAAGACCTGCTTTAATTTACTGGACGCCCGGAACTTTACAAATCATGAAGCTTGCTTCTCACTGGAGAACAAAAGGCATACCGGTTTATTTCACTATCAATACAGGCCAGGATATTCATTTAATTTGCGGGGCGGAAAATGCAACTCAAGTGCAAGCCAAATTAAAAGAACTGGATTTTGTCAAAGATATTATTGTCAATACCCCGGGAGAAGGAGCGAGGTTATCTCCAAACCACCTTTTCTAGATCTTCTTCTGAAAGGAAATCTGCGTCTTCCCAAACGATAACCCTCTGTTGAAAGTCGTGATCCAAATGGTATAGAAAGTGCTCTTTCTTCTTTTTCGAAAGATAACCCAGCAGATAATTCAGTCAGCATGGCAAGGTCTACTATCCTATCAAAGAGTCTTTAACAGTGTCAAGGCCTCAATTGCCCAGGGCGTGTATTTTTGGGAATTTTGTGCTATATCCTGCAAAAATTCCTGCTTATCCATCCATTTATATTCATATCCTGTCTCGGGATTTAATTTTACCGGGCCGTTGTATTCTCCTGTCAATAAAAAGCAATGCTCATTTTCGCAAAATTCCCCATATTTCTCAAAATAATTAAAAAAGCCCAAATTTTTCAATGTAATATGATTTTCAATACCATACTCTATCTTAAGGCATCGTAGTGTGGCTTGTTCCGGAGTTTCATCCTGATGTAAAGGATGAGTTGCTCCTGTTAAATCCCAAAGATTATCAAAGATTTGATGTTTTCTTTTTTGCAGTAAAACCTCACCTTTGGAATTGTACAAAAGCACGGCGATACCAAGATGTCTTCTGCCCTCTCCTGTATGCCCTGCCTCTTTTGGAATATACTCTAAAAACTTCCCATTATCATCACAAGCTAAAATTATTTGATCCACTTAAATGCTACCTTCCAAAGCTGAAATAGCCAAATATACTACCAGTACCCCCACAAAAAGCATCACCGACTCCCAAAAAGCCACCTTTTGATTTTCCTTATTATGTATTTCAGGAATTAAATTGGCCAAAGCAATATAAATAAAAAATCCGGCTGTAACTGCCAGTAGAACCGGCAAAAGATTTCCTATCCGCTCTCCCATCGCAAATGTTGCCACTGCTCCCGCCACAGCAGTCAGGGAACTGTACAAATTTATCAAAAGCACTTTTTTTCTGGTTAAACCCTTTGATAAAAGTAATCCAAAATCACCAATTTCCTGGGGGATTTCATGGGCGGCCACAGCCAGAGCAGTCACCATCCCCAAAGGAATACTAATTAAAAATGTAGCGGCAATAGCCACTCCGTCAATAAAATTGTGGATGCTATCACCGATCACAATCAAAGGCACCACCTGTTTATTTTCTCCTGTGTGGTGGCCGTGATGATGAATAAATCTCTCCAGTAGAAAAAAGGCCAAAATTCCCAATAGTGTCCATAAAAAAATGTTTACTTCTCCACCAAGTTCCATACTCTCCGGCAAAAGATCAAAAAAGGCTGTTGATAAAAGCGCCCCGGCTGCAAAAGCGGTCAGGTAATGGGAAATTTTCAGGGCAAATTTTTCTTTGGATAAAAGTAAGATTCCTCCAATGAGAGAAACCACACTACCCAAAAAAGTAAAAAATAAAATATAAATTAAAATAGTCATCAGTCGTCAGTCTTCAGCTGTCAGATTAATATTATCTGATGACTGAAAGCTGATAGCTGATAGCTATTTTTTATTCGGCAGTTTTTTCCGGTCCTTGGTCGCGATGGCTATCAATAAAACTTTCTATTCTTTTTTCATCAAAAGAATCCAGTTTATCAATCCAGTTCCAGGCCGTCAGAGCAATCTTTGAATCCATATTTGGCCTTTGCACTACTATTAATTTCCTTTTCCCCTTTTTCTCATACATTGCTTTAAGCTGATCCACTAATGTATGGCAGTCATCCGGTAAATTGGCAGAACTAGTACTTTGGGATCCTTCAGTAACTTCATCTTCTTCGTGAGCATATGCTTTAATTGAAAATTGAAAATTGAAAATTGAAAATTTCCTTTCGCAGTTATAAGAAAGGATCACATATCCATGTTCCATAGAGTGGATTAAATTGCCATCATCTTTGGGGCTATCATAAACTCCGGCTTTTGTCCAATCCTCATAATGATCCCCTGATGTGGCCAAATCGCCGCTTGGACTGGCTAAAGATGTCGCATGCTTCCTGCCCAAATCAGCTTGTTTTGTACCCGTCAAGGGCTTTACAGGAGTAATAGAAAACGAAACCATTAAGAATACAAATAACAAAACCATAAGTCCAATAATTAAAAATTTCTTCGGCATTGGGTTATTTTACCACAAATTTCCGAGGTTAGCTAATGTGTCCACCTGGGGGGTAGATTAGCTTGACACCTAGGGAATTAGAAAATATTTTGCTGGGATTGGAAGATTAGGCTGGTTGTTCTGGTATCAGGGAGCGTGTTTCACCTGTCCGGAATGTAACTCTTCTCGAACTTTTTCTGCCAAAAATATCTTCATCAGGGATTGATAGGGCACATCCTTAAAATTGGCTATCTGTTTAATTCTGGCCAGTAAATATTGAGGAAGTCTTAAGGAGATAGTTTCCGTAGAAGGCTTAAGTTGGGATAAATCCAACTCTATCGGTTTACTGGTATCAAAATAGTCAACTGCATCATGAGTTGCCCAGAACTCTTGTTCTTCGTCTTCATTTTTAAATTTTGGCATTTGCCTAATTTGTTTTTTCATAAATTGTCCTTTCTTTTCTATTCTGATCTCTGACTGAAATTATCCTAACTTCATCATATCTGATTGTAAAAATAATTGTTAACATTCTCTTTAAATTGGTAATTCCTAGAGCTAAAAATCTTTCCTCCTCTTGAGAATGCTTCCTATCTGGAAATATCTTTAAGGGCCTATTAAAAAATACTTCTTCTGCTTCTTTATGATGAACCCCGTGTTTTTTAAAGTTCTTCTCAATATTTCCCTGATCCCAATCAAATGAAATAGGAACAGGTAATTTTGCCACAAAATAAGTATATTACCAATATATACATTTGTCAAGAAGGGATTTAAAAAATATTCTGCTGGTTTTGGAAGATTAGGTCATGATACTGCCAGTATTTATTCTGGTCTCCGGCACATCTGGCTGCCTCGGCTGCCTTCTGTGCCCCGGGATGAATTTGGGAAAGGGGATAATCCCGGTAATAAAATTTAACTTTGCCCGTATCTATATATTCTGTTTTTAACTGCCCTTCTGTCTGGCTAAAATGCCTTTCGCAAAACGGGCACTGGTAATCTGAAAATTCTATTATAGTAACTTTAGCCCCTGTTTGACCCTGCACAGACAAATCCCCAACTGCCACAGTTTGTCTGGTTATAGTCGAGGCTGCGCTACCTGAAATCTCTTCATCAATTACCTGTTTAAAAGCTGAAAAAGGCTGGGCTCCGGAAAGTAACCTACCGTTTACAAAAAAAGCCGGTGTACCATTAACTCCTGCTGTAGAACCATCATCCAAATCTTTTTTAACTAGTAAGGCTTTTTCTCCTGAATCAAGACAGGAATCAAATTTGCCTTGATCCAAATTTAACTGGCCAGCCAAGTTTTTTAAATTATTAACAATATCAGATTCTGTTTTGGCTGCTTGTTGAGGTTGGGCAGCCGGAGCAGAAGAAGCTGCAGGAGTTGTTTTAACAGGCTTGCCAAATTTAATTATTCCCCCACTTGTTAAAATAGCCACGGCTACAATCAAAGCACCAATCAAAATGGCCATTGGAGTGGAATAAAAAGGATTAAAATTCTTACCCATGTTTTACCAGTTTAAATACTACCTATTAATCTGTCAACCTCTAAAATTTTAATCTTTTCGCCCAAACAATCTAAACCATTGCGGCAACCATAATCTTTTTTCCGGCTCTTTTGATCTATTCACATAGAGACTGAAATATCTTTCCGTTAAAGATCTTACATCATCTGGAATACTGGCAGGCTGCATATGATCTCCAGCGTATCTTGCAATATTCTTTGTACCGGACATCAATTCTATAACAAAAATTCCATCGTCTTTTACTACTCTTCTTAACTCTATCATTCCCCGAGCAACATTCCAGCGCGGAAGATCTTGTCCTCTAAGATAAACCACTTCAAAAACCCCTGCTTTAAATGGCTGTCTATAAATATCTCCTCTGACCCTTATACCTTCCTCGATATCATTTAAAAAGGACTGTCTCATATCATTAGATAGATGAACTACGCTATCCTTTCCGAACACTTCCCTTGGTGTTATATGCCAACCACACATAGGATAATAAAAAATCCGAGGGCGAAAAGATTGCTTAACCCAGTTTAAAAAAAGGGTAACGTTTCTTTCATACGCATTCCATCCGGCAACTCGTCTTTTAAGAGACAAGGAAGTCTCCCCCGAGCCATCAATAGAGCCGTCCATAACCCAACATACCTCATTAATTTCTTGTTGAGCTAGAGCGTATCCATTTGTCCAACGGCCTCGCATCGTTTCTTGCATGATGCTGAATTTTACCATAAAAAACTAGAACCTACAATTTTAGAATGGAGTTAGTCAAGAAGAATCTCTACAGCCTCAACCGCCTGTTTAATCATGTGTTTTACTTGGGGAAGTTTCCAGAGTTTTATCAAGTTTTCAATTGCTCTATAAATCTGTCTAAATCAGCTTTGTCTATCCTGATAAACTTACCCCCTAATTTAGCTGCTCTTAAGTTTCCTTTTCTGACCCAGCGCCTGACGCTTTCCGGGTCTACCTGAAGTAGCTTTGCCACCTCATCTGTAGTATAAAACCGCTGGCTTTCTGGCTCTAATGCCTCTAAATAAATATTAAGCGAACCATCAACTGCGCCGTAAATAAGATTATAAAAATCATCTAAACCCCCGCCTTTTTGGGCTTTTTCTAAAGAGTTTATATAAGCTAACCTGTCTTCTTTGCGGATTATGGCAGGCGGATAACCCTCCTGCATTAAAATTAGGTTCATTAAAAGGCGTGAAGTCCTGCCATTGCCGTCTGAAAAAGGATGAATGCTTACTAATTTATAATGGGCATCAGCAGCAATTTTAACTATATGGTCAGAGTTAACACTAACCAACCATCTCATAAACTCTTGCATCAGGTCTGGAATTTTAACAGGATTAGGTAAAACCACATCAGACTCTGTCAGCCTAGCATGCTGCGTTCGATACCTGCCCGCATTATCAGCTTCTATTTTATTTAGAATTAGTCTGTGTATGTCCAAAATATCGTTTTCAGTTATATCCTGTCTCTTTTGAGAAATTAATGTCTTAACATAATCCAGCGCCTCGGCATGATTGGTGGCTTCTAAATGTTCTGTCAAACTCTTCCCCTGCACAGTTAGGCCTTTTTCCACTACCAAAGCTGTTTCCGCGCGGGTCAGGGTATTACCCTCTATGGCATTAGAGGTATAAGTCAACTCAACCTTAAACCATTCATCAAGGTTTTTAACCAGTTCCGGCGGTAAGGGTCTAAAAGTGTCTAATTTTTGTTTTTTACCAGTAAGTAGCTGTAATCTTTTATCCATAAGACTATTTTATACTACTTAACACTACATGTCAAGTGGATTTCTTTAATTGCCTGTTTAATCATGTGTTTTACTTGGGGGAGTTCATTGGGTTCAAATGGTTCCAAAACGAATTTTTCAGCTTCAAAATGAATCCTTTGGTGTTCCCCGGAATGGGATTTTTGATTACCTATACCAAGTCTGACCCTTGTGAATTGATCTGTACCCAAAGCAGAAATAATAGATTCCACTCCATGATGCCCGGCAGCAGAGCCTCCCATTCTCACTTTTATCTGCCCCAGCATTAAATCCAAATCATCATGAATTACTATTAAATCAACAGCTGGTAGTTTGTAGTAAGTAGTAAGGGCTTTCACGGCAAGACCAGAGTTATTCATAAAAGTTAAGGGTTTGGCAAAAATCAGGTCATCTTTTTTAGCAATCAGTGATTTTAATTTTTTATTCTCTTCCCAGTTATCTACTAATTCATCCAAAACCATCCAGCCCAAATTATGCCTGACTTTTGCATATTTTTCCCCGGGATTACCCAAGCCTACAATCAATTTCACTTCAATGCCTCCAGAATTTGATCATGTATCAGTCCATTTGAAGCCACAATATCTAACCTGTCTTTGCTCCAATCAGGTTCTTTACCATCAAAATCTGTAACTTTCCCTCCTGCTTCTTTGACTATTATTACCCCTGCGGCAAAATCCCACACCCAAGCTTGGTTTACATACCCATCCAGTATTCCCTGGGCAACCAATGCTTGAGTTGTCACAGCAGAACCTACAGAATAAGGATAACCTATTTTACTAATTAATGGATTAATATATTTTTCGAGGTTTTCAACTCTGTTGTACTTGTGCCCAAAGTCCAATCCACAGGCACTAGCTTCTATAGATTTAGTCTTGCTTACTTGAATTGATTTACCATTAAGGTATACTCCCTTGCCTTTTTGGGCATAATATAAGTCTTTGGAAGAAATATGGTTAATTACCCCTATAATAGGCTTATTCTCTAAAAGTAATCCTATTGAAACAGAAAAATATGGAAATCTATGAGCAAAGGAAAAAGTCCCGTCCAAAGGATCAATCACCCAGGTAAATTCTGATCCCCTGTCGATATTTTCCTGTTCTTCGGTAATAATATTATGATCTGGAAAATTCTTGCTTAAGATAGAAATAATAGCTTTTTCAGCCTCAATATCTGCTTTGGTAGCAAAATTGCTTTCATCCCCGCCTTTAATAGTCTTCTCACCAAAATTACCAGAATATTTGGAAATTATTTTGCCAGCCTCAAGGGCTGCCTGTTTGGCTACTTTTAGAAATTTATCATTCATTTGAGGTATTGTACCACTTCTTCATCTGATACAGGATCAAAACTTTGATAAAACTGGCCTACAGCCTGGAAATATTCCGGAATTTCCAAAAATATAGCCTCATCTACTTCTGATCTGATCTTATCAACAACTTCTTGCGGAGCCACCGGCACAGCCAAAATTACTTTTGCCCCATGCCTTTTAAGATATTTCACAGCTGCCAGAGTAGTAACCCCCGTGGCCATTCCGTCATCAACCAAAATGACTGTTTTCCCATTCACAAGCTTCGCAAGGCCAGGCCTTGTGTGCCTATAAAGATTTTCCCTTCTTTTTATCTCTTTCATTTCTTCATCAATTTTCAATTTTAAATTTTCAATTTTCAATTGATCAAGCAAGGCTTGATCTAATACCGTTTCCCCATCCGGATCAACTGCTCCCAAAGCCAGTTCAGGTTGAGTAGAAGCCCCTATTTTCCTAGTGACTATAATATCCAAGGGCAAGTTCAACTCATGAGCAATTTCAGCTGCCACCACCACCCCACCCCGCGGGATTCCTAAAACCAGATCGGCCTTGGTATTCTGTAACCGTTCAGCCAAGACTTGCCCTGCTGCTTGCCTGTTTTTAAAGATTTTCATTTAGTAATTTTATCTTACTTTTATTGCACACCTGTTTCCAAAACCAAATTAAGTTCTCTCATCCTCTCAATAAACCTTGCCTCCGGATCCCTCTCTTGAACACGCTCCAACCTAAATTTTAATCCTTTTATTTCTTCCATTAATCTAACCATAAAAGTAACCCTGCACACTCCTTCAAAATGCTCTTTTGCTGTTTGAAGCCTACTTTGCGCGTCTTTAAATTCCCCTGCCAAGAGTACTCGTTGACATCTTTTTCTCCAAGCTGCAATAAAATCTGCTCTGGGCAAATCTGTAAACTTTTTAGGAACAATGGGGTGATCTGTTATTGGTAAATCTCCCCATGACTTTAATAATGGTAATAAATTTAGCATCTTGTGTGCTTCTTCCAACCAATTTACAGGAACAGAAGCTGGCATTGATGTCAATTCGGAAGCAACAGCTACATTGATATAGCTTCTGGCCTCATCAGCGCTCCAAAAACTTGCTTCACTGCCAACAATTGACTGTCTATTAGCCAGCTGCCCTTTTAAAATAAATCTATCTGCCAAAGCAGTTTGGGCTATTTCCATCAGGCTAATTCTTCTTTCAAGTACCTCACGGATAAAATCCGGCCATTGCTCCTCCTGCCAATAATCCTTAGTGTTTTGTGTTCTATTGTGCACACCGGTATAAACTCCCCTCCAAAAATTACTATAATCTTTCATCGCTTGTAGCATAACAGCTTTTGGGGCCGGTATATCTAAATCTTCTAAGCCATAAATCAATCTTGCCTGAATTCTTCGCAAAAACCTGCCGGGATCTTCAACCCTATCAGTAGAATGCAATAAAGTTTGTGTTCTGGTTATTTCCTCTTTTAACCAATTTCCTGCTTCCGGCCGGTTAAAATTAATTAAAATCCCTGCTTGAACTGGATTATACAAAGGATCCAGACTTAAAAGCTTTGTTATTAAAGTTAATCTGGCTGTTCTGGCTACTATCTTGGATTTCAGGTTAGCTTCTCCTGATTCTTTCCTTTGTGAAAGGACTGCCTCGGGAATAGGCAGTTGATCCGGCCAAGCATTCCCATAGCTTTGAATTGGGCCATCGCGATACGAAGTAGCTGCCCCATATTCTAATGCCATCTCCTGAATTCTATCTTGCACGGTTTTAACCTGCTGGTTAGCTCTGCCTAATTCATCTCTGGTTCTTACTTGACTGGCGTAGATAATATCATAAGCCCGCTTAGGCAAAGGCAAAGAAGGATCTACTTGCAGATTAGCCAAAAGCAACTCCCTATCTTTTAGTTCTGTTCCCAATCTTCCAATCCTATCTAATCTTTCATCTATTTCCCGTTGAAGTAATATCCAAACTTTCACGCCTCCATTTAATCGACCTGATATTCCCCAATACGGCCTGATAAAACGGGCTTGAACTGATCTGGCCTCTTCCTGTCTGGCTGCCAGAACCAACATTTCCGGAGTGGGTACCAAAACCCCTCTTATAGAGCTTGCCCCATCCCATAAACTGGGACTTTCTGCTTGTATCCGGTCCGGATGAATAATAATCTGTTCTGCTTCCAGCTCCGGATGCTGCAAAAGCAAAAAATTGCTAAAATACCTGTAAAATTGGTTTATTGATTCCGTATCCCCCTCTTGGGGTAAAAAATAAGGCCCTGCAAATAAACCTGCTGTTTGGACAAATATTACCTTTGCAAACAGTACTTCATCTCCATCTGAAATTCCCAATGCTTCTATTAAAGACTCTTGTTGAGTTTCATCAAAATATGTTCTTTTTCTGGCCTGCCAGCCAAAATCTTTTAACTCTTCTGATGTAATTAGAGGATTTAAACTCCCCCGAAAAACAAATGAGGTAATCATATTGCGCGCCAATTTAGCCTGATCAGCCGGATTAGGAAAACGCTCCAATCTGGCATTTTGAAACTCGCCGGGCAGGCTGGCTAGGCCTGTTCTGGCAAAACCTGCCACAAAACGCACCCTTTGCTGATACAGAGAAATTAATGCCTCGCAAGCTTCAGGACGGGGGCAAAGGGCAAAATTTCTGATTTCCTGTTTGGCTTGGCTAACCAACTGATCCGGCATAGACAATGATTCGGCCATCTTTTGATCCAATCCCGCTTGCACACAAAGCTCTTCTCTAATTTTTAAACCCTGCTTTATTAAGGGAGTCAAGTGCTCACTTTCTAAAACAGCAGCCCTACCTTGTTCCTTCAAACCCCTTGAAACAGCATCTCCCAAAACAGCCACTGCTCCTGTAAAAATATCATTATTGGCAATTGGTATTTTCCTTTGTCTCAAGTATAAACGGGCTGAACCACTTAATTCTTGCAGTTGCGCCTCAGACAGCATTGGCTGTTCAATGGTCTCTGTGGGAACTAATTTTGTTTCTACCATGATTTTTACCTGTCAGCAGACACCCGGTATTTCGGAGGATTATCAATATCAACATCCTCTCTATCCATCTGTCTTCTTACAAGATCTACCAAACCCGCAGTTTGATGGTAACTCCCAAACAACTGAATCAACTGGTCTCTAAACTCTCCCCACTGGGCCGATTCAATTAAACGCTCAAAAATTAGATCACGTTCTTCTGTTTGACAAAGAATACCTACTACTCCTGCCAAGTCAATGGTTTGCTGGTCTGCTCTTTCTACTGCGGAAGTAAGTAACATTTCTAAAGTTTCATCTCTTTCAGCTATATTTCTGCCCAAAGAAGCGTTACGGATATATTGAGCCATGCGAAGAGGATTACAACTATCCAGATCAAGAAATCCCAAATCCTGCAATAAGGAAACGGGGGCAACAAAGAAGAATAATTGTTGCTCGGCATCTGAAAGTCCGTTTACCGCCATAACTAATTTAGTTCTGCTCCCTGCTCCCAAAAAATCCCGTACTTCTTGCATTCCTCCACTAAAAAATCTTACATACCCCCTCGGATGAGACTCAAGAGCTAATGGGGCTAAAAGTTGGCGCACTATCTGACCTGCTATTTCCGGTTTTCTTGGTTCAGGAAAAGACAATAAACTAATTGATTCTATAGGAATTATTGATCCGGCGCGTAACGCTAGGGCATATCTGGCAAAATCTAATACTTCCGGCGCTTGTCTATCTTGATCAAATTGACCACTACCGGATAAACATATGGCAATCCTATTAGCCGCAGCCACTATTTCTTCTTGAGGAATAATTGCTCTATTTTCCATATATGTTATACCCCATAGTTTAACACAATATCCACAGTTTGTCAAGTTTCTATTCAAATAGTCCCAGTTGTGGAACTTCAAATTTTTCTTCCCCATCAGGCCAGATTTTGACCACGCCATAAACTCCGTCATAGCCCGGGTCTATTACCAGTTTCCCCTGCCTCATCCTGTCCACCCCTTCTGCTATTTTGGGCCCTGATAATTTCTCAATATCTTTTAAATCAACTTTTGTTAAAATTTTAATTTCTCCTCCCAGATTTTCTGCTAACTTTTTGTACTCATTTATTACTTTTTGGCTTGTTTTGGCAGTATTTAGAGCTTCTGCAATAATCTGATTTAAAGGTACTAACATCTTATATTTTGGCCTGTTAGAAATGATTTCTTCAGCTCCTCGCGTAGCGAGTTTTTCTACCCTACTCATCACTCCCACTGTCAGACCCTTACCACATTTAGGACAAATTACCCCGTTTTTTATTTCTTCATCAGGATTAAGTTTTACCTCACAATTTCTGTGGCCAGTGTAGTGATATTTCCCCTCCTCAGGATAAAATTCAATAGTTCCACTAATTGTTTGATTTTTAATTGCCTGATATAAACCATCATAAGTAAACTCCCCGTCCATGACTGTGGCTTCCCTGCCCAGATTGGGAAGAGAATGGGCATCGGAAAAAGACAAAATTGAACGATCGTCTAATTCTGCCACTCTCCAGTTCATGGACGGATCAGAGCTTAAACCAGTCTCTATGGCATAAACTTTATTCTCCAGATCCTCAAAGCAATCTTTTAACGAGTCATAACCTGACTCTGATCCAAAAACCCCAAACCAAGGAGTCCAAATATGGGCCGGAATAAATAAAGCTTTGGGGTCTACTTCCAAAGCCATGGCCAGCAAATCTTTGGAAGAAATTCCCACAATGGGCCTGCCGTCTGATGCCAAAGTGGCATGTTTTGCAAGCAGTGCTTTTTGAAACTTATCCGCAGCCTCAAAAGAGGGCAATAAAACCAGATTATGCACTCTCCTGACCCTGCCTTTATGGGAATAAATTGATGATACTTCGACCGATAGGACAAATTTGACTGATTGGTCTTGATAAATCATCAAGCCGGAGCCGTCTTCTTTTAAATTGGCTTTTAGTTCTGTTAGCCATAAGGGGTGCAGAAAATCCCCTGTTCCCAATAAATCAATGCCTTTTAACTTGGCCCATTCCACTAAATTGGGAATGTTTAATTGCGGTGAACAAGCCCGGGAAAAACGGGAGTGAATATGCAAATCAGCTACATACATAGGGCTATTTTAACACTTTTTAAATTTTATCTACCAATCAAGCTACGCAATATTCCAGTAACCCTCCCAACTACCCCTCGTAATGGTGAATCTCCCGTAGGATAACCTGTCCAGTCTGGAGGTAATGGAATAGTAGCTTTTACCGCATCAGACGCCTTCCTAAAATCTTCTGCGCTGGGGGATTTGATGCCACAAGACGATCTAAAGCTCGTTCCGCTTCAATTGTTAAACTCATTTTTCTTCACCTCCCTTCTTAAATTGATCCTGATACATTTCCATCAGCTCTTTTACGGTAGTTGCATCTTCTGCTTTTTTGTCATTTTAGCAATTTTTTAAACTCCTCAAGATTAAATTCTGTTTGATTGAGAATAGCTTTTAATGTACCTTTAGCAATGGGTTTAGGATGAATGGCTACTTGAGTTCTATGACAATCAGGATGATGAAGATGAATGTGACTTCCAACTTTATTTACTTCCAAATAACCATTTCTCTTTAGAGCTTTAAGTAAATTTTGAGGACGAACATCTGATGGCAATTTCATAAAGAAGAAAAGTGAGGTCTTCCTTGTAACTTAACAGTGATACCGCTAATCACACCTTCGCTTAAATTATCCGGCCGTGGTACCTCCTGCCCTTCTTTTATAAGAGCTTCCAAATAACATTCTATTCCTTCTTTGATATTTGCCAAGGCCTCATCAATGGTATCACCATCATCGGCAATCCTAAGCGTTGGACAATAAGCCGTAAAACAGGCTTCATTTGTTCCTATCCGCTCATCCGGTTCCACAACTACACGATAATTAAAAATTGTTTTTTCTGTTGCCATAACCATATATTAACATACTTTCAGGACTTTCTCAATTTCCCCCTTTTCTCAAATATTCCAAAAAGATCAATGCCTTTTAACTTGGCCCATTCAACTAAATTGGGAATATTTAATTGAGGTGAACAAGCCCGGGAAAATCTGGAATGAATATGCAAATCAGCAATATACATGAGGAAATTCTACCACATTCTAAAAAAAGCTATGCTTTTTTTCATGGCCAAGCCCAATTCTTTTCCGGAAAAATTATGATCCCCTCCTTGATATAAACAAAGTTGAACATTTTTACCATTTTTTTTCATGTTTTTATAAAAATCTTTAGCATCCTGCACTGGCAATCTTTCATCACCCTCACAATGATGTATTTGTAAGGGAACTTGTAAGTCTTGTGCCAAATCAACTGCAGAAAAAGCCTGATATTTTAAAGAATTTTTATCAGGATCACCTAATTCTTTCACCACATCTAAATATTGTTTTCTTCTGGGATTTCCTCTTGTATTCCATCTTTTTATTTGCACCAATACAGGAGCGAGAGATACAGCCCAAATCACAGCTGCCTTAACACTTGGATTTATTAAAAGCATGGCTAGGGTAATTCTTCCACCCATAGAGTGACCCCAAATATAAATCTTTTCTAAGCTAGCTTGTGGCATTTTTTTAATAGCGGACAAAGCATTTAAGGCATCAACAGTATAACCTGCTTCCAAAGAAGATTGAGGTTGACCTTGTGATTTTCCATGCCCCCTATAATCAGGTTTAAAAACCACATATCCTGCTTTGGCTAAATAATCTATATATCTTAGGGTAATATCCATTATCTAGCACTAAATTTGTGTTAAATAGTTAAGTAATTTATTACGCTTTTGTTTTAAATTTAGTTTTTTATTGTTATACCTC
>Ga0156319_121_pt1 | contig 45019 bp, 61 predicted proteins | sample RifCSPlowO2_12_FD_107967 | JGI IMG/M metagenome (GOLD analysis project Ga0156319, IMG submission 107967) | Candidatus Daviesbacteria bacterium RIFCSPLOWO2_12_FULL_38_10 | reverse complement strand
TTTAATCCAGCCCACTACAAATTTCTGCAGGAAAAATCCCAAGCCAAGTAAAATAAGGAGGAGAGCTCCTGCTGCCATCACAACAACTATTAAACCAATAATGTCAAATCCGTTTGTTTGCCCTACTTCCATAATTATCTTTTCAGAAAACGGGCCAGCTTTTGGGCTTTTTCTTTGATTAAACTTAAGGGATTTCTTGATTTTGTTTCCCTGATGTGGGTGGTACCTTGTGTCATCTCTTCAAAAGAAGATCCGATAATGTGGCCGGCATCAACCCCAATTTGTTGCAAATCACTGGTTAAAGGAATCGGGGTATCAACAGTAACAGGAGCTGCGGAAGGCGCATGCCCCATTTGTTGCAAATTTTGGTTCACTGTTTGATGGAGCTTATCATCTTGCTGCTGTGGCGTCATGAAAATAGTATAACACTTTGCCGGTTATTTGTGATTGATCCACCGGACCAAAATGGCGCGAATCTGTACTTTCTGTCTTATTATCTCCAACAAGATATACTTTATTGTCTATGATTTTTTGAACTCTTTTTATTATTTCACTTTGCACTTTTAACTTTGCACTTTTAACTACTACTACATCCCCCACTTTCACTTTGCCCCAATTAAAAGTTAACACTTCCTGACCCGGTTTGAGGGTTGGAAGCATGCTATTGCCATAAACCTTGAATTTAGAGACGGGAGGTTTCATTAAAAATATCTGCTATTTTATCCACTGCCTCAACTAATTCTTGAGCTTTAACTTCATCCACTGCTCTTTTATTATCAGAGCAAAGTTTACAAGCTTTCCAAACCAGCTCATGCAGATCGGGAAATTTTTCCAAGTGCTCGCTCTTAAAATAATCAGTCCACAAAATTAATATTTCTCTTTTGCAAAGTTCAGCATGGTCTTCTTTAACAGAAACCATTCTAATTAAAGAATGTATGTCATCTTTTGGTAAAGCCTTCATTTTTTGCACCATTTTTAATACTGTTTGCGAGGCCAGTTGTGCAGTATGCGGATCATAAATCCCGCATGGAATATCGCAATGGGCAAAAACAGGTTTTGAGGGTAAAAGTTTAAGCAAAAAGGGCATTAAAAATCTCATATTTATATAATAGATCTTTTTTTATGCAGAGACAATAGCCCCAAAGCTATAAATGCCAAAATAGACATTATTAAAAATAATACCTGAAATCCCCATAAGGCAATAATAAAACCAGATAGCGCTCCTGCTATGGCTTGAGGAATGTAACTGGTAAGCTGGGAAATACCCCATTCTCTTAAATGTTTTTTATCGTCAAGGTTTTCTGAAATTAAAGCATTTACTGCCGGAGTACCCAACGCTTCGGAAACACCAATAATGATTTGGGCTATCACCAATACTGGGATCACAGGCATAAAAAGTAATAATAACCAAGCTGCTCCTCTGATTAGAAAATTGATCTTTAATAAAAATTCATCCAGTTTATATTTATCCCTCATCTTAATCACAAAAAATTCTGCTGCTGCTGTTACAGCGAATTTTAACCCAAAAAGGATACCGGCCAGTTCTGCCCCGCCTCCTATGTTAACCACAAATAAAGCATAAAGGGGAACAAACAGGCTATCGGCAAAAATAAAGATGGAATTGATAATGAAGATTTTCTTTAAATAACTGTTCACTAACTACATTATAACCATATTTTTCACTTTAATTTTCCAGATATTCTTCGGCGTCAAAGCTATTTAGCCATACAATTCACTGTGAGTTCCTAAAACTTCAAAGATTATTATTTTTTCACCACTTTCATCTTCTGATTCTGAATATATTGCCCTCCAATCACCTGTAATATTAATGCTTTTATAATCTGATAATTGTCCTGTCAATTTATGATTCTTTAATTGGGGATGGGCTGGATCTTCTAAAAATAGCGACAATCTCTGCTTGAAAGCGATTTTTATCTCCAAAGGGGCTTTCTTTAATTGTTTATCAAATTTATTTGAGTAATCAATTCTCGGAGGATTTTTTATCATGTGCTATTAACCTATCTAAATACTGTAACGCTTTATCGGGATTTTTAAAAGATACTATTCTACCTGCTTTAATATCTTCCTTGGACTCTTTTAAAGCTTGCAACATATATTCTGAAGGTTCTTCTTTCAGGCTAAAATGTACAGTTTTGGTTCTGATAAACTGTGCCAAAAAGCCTTCTATCACGGCAGAAAGATTTAAACCCAGCTGGCGGGCCAACTTTTGGGCTTTTTCCTTTGTTTCCGGTTCTACTCTTAAATTAATTACTGCTGTCTGCATAGTTAAATCCTCTTATATACACAAAGTATATACTTTATCTATACATTTGTCAATACTTCAATTTTAGCATTCATCTAGACAGGAATTTATAGGAAGTATCTCAACTTTCATTTATAATTAAATCCTGGTCTTTGGCATTGTTGATAAAAATTACTTAGCTTAAAGTTTTTAAGTTGAATTGGATAATCTTCAATTAATGTTTCAGTCGTGAAGCGAATTGTTAACATGATTTCATTAGTTTCAGGTAAAGAATTAATTTTAACCTCATCATAAGGTAGACCCCTTAATGTATTACAAAATCCTTTAAAGTTATAAAGCAGGCTTAGTTTGTATCTGCCTGCAGGAAGATTATAGGAACCAGAGTTTTGATAAGAATTTGCTTCTATGACTCTACCATCAATTTTTAGTTTTTGATCCCCAGAACCTGCCATTCCACCATGGACAAAATACCGACCATCTTTAGGTATATTTACATCAGCAGTTATTTCTTGATATGTATAACCATCTTCCTCAACTTTTTGGTCTTGGAGATTTTTAATTTCAAAAGTATTTGCCACTTCTGTACTTTGTTGCTGAAGTTGCTTTGCCATATTTGGCCGTACCTGGTATAAAAATATAAGAGCGATTGCTAAAATACTTAAAGGCAAGGCATAAAAAAATCTCTTACTGGTCTTTATTTCTATTATCCTTACAATACAAAAGCCAATAAGTGTGGCAAGTACAGGAATAATGTATTTAATATATGCAAAATATCCAGGAATTGGAGATTGGGCTGTACTAAAAGTAACATAATAATGGAAGTATTCTTCTTCAGCGAAAAATGAGACGATAACTCCAACTGCCAGAGCTGTAAGTATTCCAACAACGCCAGTAGAAAATATTACTCCTGCGGGTTTTACATCTCCTTGTCTAGCTTTTATATCTGCTCTGAACCCTGCGGATACAAACCCAACAATAGTTACTAGGTAAATGATAGGTACCAGAAAAGATGACGCGATGGCTGCGACAACCACTCCGCCTAGATTGCCAGCACTCTGATTTAATTTGAATAAAAGAAGACCATTGAGAAAGGTGCCAAAAACGAATCCAAGCAACAGACCCTTTATTATATACCCAAAACTCTTCATAAATTTATATTAGCACAATAGGATTATTTGTGATTAATTCTATGCATCTATTTGTTCTGAAAGTATGGGTATGTTTAATTTTCCAGATATTCTTCGGCTCGCCTCGTCCGCCGAAGGCGAAGCGGGCATCAAAAGAGGGTCTCTTTATTCCTCTATTTCATAAAGCTTAATTTCCGGCATGGGAAAATCTTTTTTATTTCCAGTCACTAATTGACAATTTTCCATAATGGCAGTACTACCAATAATAGTATCAACAGTTGACAAGCTAATACCTTTAGTTTTATAAACTTGCAAGAATCTACCCGCTAATTCAGCTATTTCAATAGAAATATCAATAATTTTCGTCTGAGCATAGAATATGGGTAAAAAATGCCGGGATTTTTCATCTGTCCAGCCGGCTCGGAGTTCTATAATGGTTAATATCGAGGAAAATACTTCACCTGTTTGAGTTAATTTGTTAATTAAATCGATAGCGTTTTCTCTTTTATTTAAAAAGTCTATCCAAACATTTGTATCTACCAGAAATTTTTGCATTTAGATCCCTAATCTTTTAAGTCGCTTTAAATCTCTTCTTCTTAAGTTCCTAACCCATTTGGCAGAATCTCTTATATCCAGAAAAGCCGGAGGTCCTGCCAATAACTCTTTCAGGGCTTTTTCTCTTTTGTCTTTAGTAATTTTTTCCTCTGCAGCAACAGCCAAGAATTTACTTAGCTCGCGTGGTTTGGAATATCTCTTTAAATCTTTGACCAGTTCAAACGGCAAAGATACATTGATTCTAACGGCATTACCATTCATACACAATCATTATACACAATTGCTTTGTGTATTGTCAATCACCTAAATTCTCCAGATATTCTTCCAAATCCTTAACCCATTTGCTCTGTGATTTTTTTACTAATTTTTCATCTGCCGTATAAAAAGGAACCTGCAGATACTCTGCCAGAGCAACATAACTGGCATCATACGAAGAAATATCCAACTCAAAAGCTTTGTCTAGGGTATGTTTTAAGATTTCCTTAGAGGAATAAACAGATAATTCCAAATTTAAAAAGCCTTCATAGGCCGCTGCAGCCTTTTTAGGATCGATCCTGCTGCTCAAAGCAGCAGACTTCAATAAATTATTAACTTCATAAAAAATAAAAACAGGCACTGCTATTAGTAAAGTTCTCTCTACCAGATCTTTTTTTACTCTGTTTGCAGCAGCGCTACCCTGTTCATCAGGCAACAGCCATTTTGCCACCACGGATGCGTCAATAACAATAGTTGAAGCCACTTTAAAAATTCCTTAACAATTTATCGGTGCGCCTTACCAGTTCTTTTTTATTTTCTTCCACCAATCTTTTGGTATTAAACTTTTTACCCTTTAGGCCCTCTCTAAAACTATCAATACGGGCCATGGCATCCTGTTGTATATCCAGATCTGAAATTTGACCAAAACCTAAAGCCAATGTCTCATTAATAACATCCTGCAAGGACGCGTCCCTTTGAAACGCCAGTAGCCTTGATTGGTCTATTAAATCCTTGCGTATTCTAATGGTGGTTCTGACTGTTTGCATAATTTAATTATAGCATCTTGTCATCCAGATGTCAAATTTTTAGATTCTCCAGATATTCTTCTGCGTCAAAAGAGGCTTTGCAGCCCATGCCGGCTGCTGTCACAGCCTGCCGGTAGTGCCAATCAGATACATCCCCTGCCACAAAGACCCCATTAACACTAGTTTTTGTTTCGTCCTTAACAACAATATATCCTTTTTCATCTAAATCCAGTTGTCCTTTTAAAAAGTCCGTATTGGGACTGTGACCAATGGCAATAAAGACTCCATCAATTTGCAACTGACTAATCTTTCCAGTCTGGGTATTTTTTATTTTCACTCCTGTAACTTTATCCTGTCCCAGCAGTTCATCTACTTCTGAATTCCAGATAAAATTTATATTCTTTTTAGACTTAGCCAAATCTTGCAGTGCTTTCTGCGCCCTAAGTTCCCCGCGGCGGTGCATTACTGTAACTTGCTTGCAAAGCTTGGATAAATAATTAGCTTCTCTCATAGCAGTATCCCCCCCTCCAACAACTGCCACAACTTTATCTTTAAAGAAAAATCCGTCGCACACAGCGCAGGCAGACACTCCTTTACCCCGCAATCTTTGTTCGGAAGGCAAATTTAGCCACATTGCAGAAGCTCCTGTTGCTATTATCAAGCTATCAGTCGTCAGCTTTCGGCTTTCAGATTGAATTTCAAAAGGTTTTTTTTGCAAATTAACAGATACAACATCTTCATTGATAAATCTAGTATTAAAACGCTCGGCCTGCTTTCTCATTTTGGCCATCAGATCCGGGCCTTGGATACCTTCCTCAAACCCGGGAAAATCATCAACATCTGTTGTTAACATTAACTGCCCTCCTGCTTCCCTGCCGGAGATAACCAGCGGATTTAAAGCGGCTCTGGCAGAATAGATGGCAGCAGTAAGCCCTGCCGGTCCTGAACCGATTATGATTAATTTTTCAACCAAAGGTTTTTCCATTCCTCCTATCTTACACTAGCAGCAGGTGTAGATGTTTTTTGTTTTGTTGATCCTGTTGCTTCTTTCTTGGTTGGCGTAGCAGATGGACTAGCTGAAATTATAGGCTCAGGTGACGGCGTAACTTGAACCTCCTTTTCTAATTGTGGTGATACAGGCGGCTGATAGCGGCTTCTAAGCCAGACTAAATATCCGGCAATAACCACCAAAACCAGAATTATTGTGACAATGGCCACATTTTTATTCAATTTTTGTCACCTCCTCACGGCCAGTCTGCCCATATTACCTGAAAAAATCTAACTTGGCAACCCCTTTTTTAAACAAAATTAAGGCTGCGGCAAAAAGTCCAAACGATAAACCTAACAAGCTTCCGCCTAAAACATCAGACAACCAATGTTCTCCCAAATAAATGCGGGTTAATGCCATAATTAGGCTTAAAAGTATAATCATTATAATAGTTATATTTTTTTTAAAACTAGCCTTCCAGGAAAAAAGTATCACTACCAAAAAAACCGTTATTAAAAAAATGGTTCTAGTCATATGGCCTGACGGGTAAGAAAAATCAGTATGGACATAAAAAGAAGGTAGCTGAGTGGGAAGTAAACTCCGGTGAAAAAACACAGGAGGACCAGGATGGAAAAGGACTAATTTACCAAAAACTTCCACCAAAGTGGCAGGTACTATCATTGACCAACCGATTATTGCAAGTAACCGGCGCCTTATCAAAGATAGAAAAAACATTACCAGACAAAATCCGATTGTCACCTCTGCGCTGCCTAATAAACTAAAGTAGGAAAAGAAACCATCCCATTTTCTGGAAAGATGATCCTGTAATTTAACAGTAGTATCAAAATCAACCTGCTGCCAAGCTTCTTTGGCCACAGAATAGGAAAATACGGTAAAAACAACCAAAAAAAATAAAGAAAGAGGAAATAATTTAATTCTCACTTGGATTATTCAACCACCACAGAACCGGTTAAAGACGGATTTAGATGATCGTGATATTTGTAAGTGCCCTTATCAGCAAAAACAAGGGATTTACTCTCCCCTGCTGGCAGCATACCCACTGTGTTCAAAGGGGGATAAACCTGATGGGTGGGATGGACTACAGAGTTGACCTGATGGGAAACGGTGTTTTCATTAACCCATATCACTGACTCCCCTGCTTTAACAGTAATCGTTTGAGGCTCGAAACCGCTTGAGGTGATTCTGACCAGATTTTGGGAAACCTGAGCCGATGGACTGGCGCTTTCTTGAGAAGTAGGGCTAGCTTGGTATGAAGGAGTAGGGGTAGTTTTAGAAGAACCTTTCAAAAGCCATATTCCGGCTATTGCTATCACTCCTACCACTGCTATTATTACCAGTGCGTTTTTTGACATCACATTTATTTATATCCTATTTAAGCTTTATTTGTCAATATCTTACTTGAAGAATGATTACCAATTAGCCTAGTGACATATTTTAACTTTGATCCCACCAGCTTGGCTGACCTTTGCTTAAATTTATTGGCGTAATCACCTGAAGTTGCAGCAATCACCTTTGGTTTAATTTTTTGAATAATAGCATCGTATTCTTCTTCCTTATGCATAAATGGCAACATCACCACACGATCCACAGATCTCAAGGCAGACAAGACTTTGGCCCTTGCCTTTTGAGTATGGATAGGACGGTTTAAACCTTTAAGCTCGTGTACTTTCTGATCGCTTTCCAATAAAACTACCAGCAAATCCCCCTCTTTTTTAGCCTTTTCCAGAAAAATAACATGCCCCGGATGCAGAATATCAAAACAACCCCCTACCAGAACAATTTTTTTACCTTTCATATGAGAGTAATTTTAACATATCAAATTGTGGTAGTATTTTCTAAATGGAAGATTTATCAAAGATTGAGAGCTTAAGGGCTCTGCAAGAAAATTTTAAGCCTCTTGAAAACACCAATATCATACACAGACAACGCCTTTCCCCTTTGGATAAATTAGCTTTATTCGTCACTGAAAAAATTGGCACACTGGGTTTTTTCTTTATAATTTTTACCTGGACAACTGTTTGGCTGGGTTGGAATATGCTGACACCAAACAACTTTAGGTTTGACCCTTATCCTGCTTTTGTACTCTGGCTTTTTATTTCCAACTTAATTCAAATTCATTTAATGCCTCTTATTATGATAGGACAAAATATCCAGGGAAAACATGCCCAGCTCCGGGCCGAACATGACTTTGAAACAGACAAAAAAGCTGAAAAAGAGATTGAGACTATTTTACTACATCTGGAAAACCAGCAAAAACTAATACTGAAGATTTTGGAAAAAGTTTCTCCCTAAATTATGCTGTTGCCATTAATTTTTCTCTTGCCAGTTTTGCTTCTTGCTTGCCTTTAGCTAAAAGTTCGCTTTTGGCTTTCCGGTCAGCAGTTTTCTGGTCAACAATTTTTTGACATTCGGGATCAGGGCAAATCGTTTGAGTATAAGTGATAGTAGAGATACCGCTTTTCCCTTTCCAAGTTTTACCATCAATTCTTTCTTTGCCGCAATTAATACAAGGGTTACTCATAAAAGTTCAGTAAGTATACCAGAATTTATTTCTTTAATCAACCCTCTCTTAAAAACCCAACTTTTCTTTGACCAAGAAAACAAAAATTCTATCGGGCATGGCCTCTTTGTTAATAATCAGAATTTTGTTGACAGCCGAGGGCATACCATAAGCTTTTCTGGCCCGCTCATCCTCCAAAGGAAAAGAATATTCATAAATTCTTTTTAGACCTTCTGCTGTATCTTTGACAATTTTTTGTGCACCTACTACAAAGATTATCTTCTCTCCGGCATAAGCTTCGGAAGATAATTGGCTGCCGGTATTACTGGCAATTAAAAGATGGCCGTCCTCGGTTACAGCATGAGCAGAAGCCACCACCCAATCAGGAGCTGCTCCTAATTTTGCCATTTCCCGAGCTTGAGTCTTAAAATCCATAGCCATCAGTTTTGGTCTGACTGCATTATATTTACCGGATTCGTTGATTTCTTTATCCAACCCAATGGCTTCCAAAGTTTGAGAAGTCATGGTAAAAACCTCTGCTCTACCCGGCAATAACTCTAAAACTCGTCTTTTGGCTTCTTCTCCGTTTTCCGCGACCTCTACTTTAATATTATTTTCCTTAAGGGCTTGGGATGTTTTTTGAATGGCCTCATCTGTTGCCAGTTGGCCATATTTTTCATTTGGTTTCATACTAACTCATCTCCTTTTTTTAGGTGAACTATTTTTTTAATATCTATTCCTAACTCTTTTAAATAGCGCTGGTTAATGCTATAGATATGGCTTACTCCATCTTTGCGCTCATTTAATATATTTGCATCAATAAGTTTATTGAAGTGGTGAGAAAGAGTGGGTTGAGAAAGAGGGAAATTGCTCAACAGTTCCTTACAGGCAATCTCCTTTTTACCCAAAAGAAGGCGGAGAATATCTATTCTTGTTTCATCAGAAAGTGCCTTGAAAACCCCCACAATTTGCTTACTCATATTTATTGATATATTTGAATATATCAATAATAGTATGCGGTCAGTTATTTGTCAAGCAGTTAAGAAGCTACCCTTTCTTAATCTCCACCTTTTTAAGAAAATGTTGAAAACAGAATGAAAATCTATCAAAAAAGCTTTTCAAACCAAGCAGGTTTGTACCTACTCCCAAACTGGCACTAAAAGCAATTTCAGCCATAAACCTTTCTCCGGCAAATTTAACTGGTACTTTGTGAATATAGGCTGGGATCTGGGCTCCATCGCCGACAGTAAAGAAAATTTTTCTACCTTTTGTCATGTTGAGTCCCAAAACTTCGGCATGATCGGCGTGGAAAACGCTAAAACCCGCACCAGAGTCAATATATGCATGGAATTCAATCCATTCACCGTTTCTGGTTTGAATCTCAAGAGGAACAATAGGCTCGTCGTCTATGTAGGCAAAAATCATACGAGAAGATATTTATCTTCCCTTCGGGGAACTGCAAAAATACTCACTTTTTTATGGGGATATTTTGCTTTAGCCTGCTTGTAAACCACAGTGGCATTAAGAGAACTGGCAATAACCCTACCATTAACAATGGCTACTCTTTTACCGGGATACTTGTTAAAAATATTGGCGGGAATTTTTGTTTGTGCCATAACTATCACCAAGATATAGATTAACAAAAATCTGCATAAGTTGCAATATTAACTTTTTGCGGCTAATTTCCAGATGGTTTTTACAAAATTATGATATAATATCGGCAAGAGTGCGACTACCATAGAAACTAGACCTAACCAAATAACACATTCATATGAAATAGAGCCAGGAATGGATTTAGTTTGGACAATAGACGATCAACCTCATTGCAGTGTAAGAGCTTAATGAACCATCAGCAGGTGTCCTTGGAAAGAGAGTTTATGTAGAGGTTCACGGTACCGATACAACTGGTAAACCATTTTCATACTTGGCAAATTGGCCACTTAGGAACTTTGAGGTTTACGATCATCCAATAGAAGCATGGAAATGCCCAAATCGGCTTATGCACACAAGAGGTCGCTAACATCGGATGCTACATAGTTTCAAACTCTCTTAAAAAATAAGTTTATTTACCCATTTGGGGACTTTGGCATTTTTAACCTTGTCATATTGAGGGGTATAGGGTTTGATGTCCAAAATTGGTGTGCCATTGACAATATCCAGGCCCAAAACTTTCAAAATATTTCCCTTTCTTGAAACCAGTTTTACTGTGGAAATAGCAATTCTGTTGGGCCGCTGGGGACAGCGGCAGGCAAAAATCCCAATATATGGGATGTCTTCTCTTCCCTGCGGGTGATGTTTAAGATGACATTCTTTTTCCTGGTCCATCCAATAAACAATAATTATATGCGAATAATCTTCAATTCCATCCAAGCCCAGGGCAAACTTTTTATCAATCACAATTTCAGTTACTACATCCTGCCAGCCGGGAAGCATGGGATTTTTGACACTGTTTTTAGCCTTTCCCAACGGCTTTAATTTAATCACTCCTTTTTTATCTTGACTATCTAAAAATGCGCAGAAAATTGTTTTCATATTCATTTGGGGTTGCCGAAAATGGGAATAACATAATTGCCAAAGCGCCATTCACGCACACTATTTTCCGCAGCAGACACAAAAGTATTACCGATTGATGTGGCGCTTGATTTTGGATCGATATAAACGCCGTCTCCACAGTTTGTAATGGTATTATTTTTAATAATCTGCGACCCGGCTATAGAGGCGATGCCGGTATGGCAGTCTTCGATAATATTGCCGGCGACTTCTTGATTGCCGTTAAATTTAAGATCAATTCCCTCATGCCCCGCATCAGATAAATGATTGTTTATTATTTTAATATTTGAATTAGCCGCAGATATTGCGCCCCACATTGAATGGCGAGATATACTATTTTGAATAACGCTGTTTGGTTGTTTGCCAATAGGATTAAGGCCATTGCGGGTATATTCCACCACCACATTATCCAAAACACTGCCATCGCCCTGCCAAACTATCGCCTCCCAATCAGCCAAATAGGGCTTTTGAGCTTTTGAGGTAAAAACAATCTGCTTATCTTTTGTTCCTTGGGCCATTAACTTTTGCAGGACAAAAAGACTTGAGTGTGTGGTCGTATACGATTTAAGCCTTGTCGGGTCATTATCGTTGAAACCATCTTTTTCCACTTCATCCCCCTTCTTTTGGTCGTCGCCAACTGCAAACTTAACTGTAGTTCCGGGCAAAACAGTCAGGTTTCCCAAAATTTCCGTATCTCCGGTAATAATAATTTCCCCGCTCCAAACTTGGTTACCCAAATAGATACCGCTTATTTTTGCGTTTGAAACCTGCTCTGTGGAGAAAAACTTAAAAGCAAAAAATCCAGCGGCTAAAAACAAAACAAGGAAAAACAATATAGCAATTTTTTTCTTGCTCATTATTTTATTCTACCAGAAATCTCGAGAGAATCACTTTAAAGAGACTTTTTAAAGAGCACTATTACTTGACCAGTTTCATCAGCTCCCTGCAGAATGCAGGTAAATCCATGGGCCAACGGGAGGTTACTAAATTTTTGCCAATTTAGCGTGAATTCAATGCCATTTACGGCCTAAATTCACGGTATTTTTAACCAAATTCAAGCAAGAACTGGTATTGACAAATGTGGTCTGTTTCATTTATGCTAACTTTAATGCTACCTTTAAAGGAACAAGGCTTTGCTCATTTATTACCCCTATTAGGTTTAGCCATCATTAGCGCTTTAGTTGTTTCATCTATAATCCCGATTACCAGACATTACTCTGATGGAAAATCCAATGTGGCCGGGGTGTATTTAGCTAAAGACGGAGACAACAGTGGATCTTCCGGGTCATCAGGAAGCTCAGGAAGTGAAGATAAAAAAGTAGAAGTCAAAAATGAAATAGAAAAGAAAGAGATTGAAAAGAAAGAAGTTGAGATTAAAACCACTCCGGAAAAAATTAAAAGTGAGATCAGACAGGGAAACCTAAGAGTAAAATATGAGATAGAAAATGGCAAAGTTAAAATAGAAACAAAAGTTAAAGAGGCTGAAAATGAGGTAGAGCTGGAGAATGAGGCGGAAAATGAAGCAATTAAAGAAGTAGAGGCAGAGCTGGAAAAAGAAGATGTTAAAATAGCCACAGCCCCGGGTCAAGTAGCCTTAGTTAATAAAAAAGTAGGGGCCTTGTCAAACTTTCCTTTATCAATTGATCCCACCACCAGACAGTTAACAGTAACCACTCCTGCCGGTTCTAAAGTGGTGGCTGTTTTGCCACAGAAAGCCATTGACAATATGCTGGCTGCCCACATTATGGATGATGTGATATCTGAAAAAGTAAGTAACAGTTTGGCCAGCGTGCCGAAAATGGTAAGACTGGAAATTGAAAATGGGGTGTTGGGATATAAAGTCAAAGGAACAAAAACGCATAAACTATTAGGCTTTATCCCAATTAAATCCAAGGTGGAAACTTTTGTCTCTGCTGAAAATGGCCAGGTGGTAGAAAGCAGTCAATCTTTTTTGGGTAGGATTCTCAATAGAATCGCTCCTTAGAATATTTGATGATAAAATAGACAAATGCATTATGCAGGAAGGTACTTGATTTTTTGCCTGGTTTTTGCCCTGCTGGCTATAACTGCTCCCGCTTACAAAAATATTATTTTTTCCACAAAATTTGTGGATGAAGAATATAATTTTGCCATTGGAAAATATCTCACCCGCGGGGAAATCCTTTATGGGGATATTATTACAAACCATCAACCCATAACCCATTTGTTAAGCGGTTTCTTGCAATACAAACAAAAACCAGGCACAACAAAAGATCTTATCAATACCCAGAGAACAGCTATCGCAAACTGGTCTGCTATTTGGTCTATTATTTTAGTTTTTTATTTTGGGTTGGCAGGCCTGATCTTTTCGTTTATTTTTGAGCTAACAAGAAACCATTTGTACGGCAACCTATTTTTGGCAGAAACAATTACAGCTTACCCGTTGGCCTTTTTAATAGGACTGGCCCTTTTTAGAAAAGAGCCCTTGAAAGCTTTTGAGTTATTTTTATCAGGAGCCTTACTTGCCTTTTTGGCCTTGACTTTAGGCCCAACCTGGCCGGCAATAATATTTCTTGCCTTTATATTTTTAATAAAACAGTTCAAAGACAGCGGTTTTAAAAAATCTTTGGCCTTGGGATTGTCTGGGTTTTTGCTTATTTTTTTATTAATACTTCCTTTTGTAAATGTCCCGGGTTATTTCCGCTACTATATTTTTGGTAATTTGGAAAATACAATACCCCATGCAGCAGAATACTGGATCCCTACCTTAATTAAGTCTTTTGTTTCGCCTGCGCTTGTCTTTGTGATAAAAGAGCCCACTGACAATTTAAGGTTAATCCAAGCCCTTTCTGTTATTTTAATTTTAAGCCTTGCTTTTAAGAAAAAATTCAGCTTCGCAGCAGCAATTTTTATTATCTTAGGTCTTCTTAATTTGCGTTTTGTGAACCCGGGAGACGGTTATTCAAGAGGTTTTCATCTTCTGCCATGGTACTCTGTCTTGGTTTTTATTAGTTCATTGCTGTTTGTAGGACAGCTTAAAAGTAAATCTCCAAATATAATTAAGGTGATAAGCATTGGAGCCTTAATTGTGGCTATATTTTTTAGTTTGAAATCTGCCAAACTTACTCTTTTTACCAAAAAAGATGCTGAAAGGGATTACACAGTATTTTATTCTACCCACACTAAAATAGGCGAAAGCATTAAGGGTTTTAAAAAACACGGCGACACCTTATTTGTCTTTCCTGATGCATGGCTGGTTTATTGGCAATCAGACACTGGCCATCTGCCTGGACTTTTTGGCTACTATACCTGGATGTCAGGCATACCAGAACTTAAAAAGGCGGTCAATCAAGCTTTTACTAAATTCCCGCCAACATTTTTTTACTGTGAGGGTTGTCAATATACGGATTTAAACCAATACCTTTATAAATATAAGGAGGCAAAAGGATATGAAAATAAACAAAACCTTTTAGTCCTTCCTTAAGATTCCTATCCGGCCCGAGAATCGTAACTCTAATATAAGAACCTTTCGCTTCGCTCAAATCAGAGAGGATTGACTCCTGCGTATCATTATGATACGCTAGAAACATATGAATGATACGCAAGGAAACAACCGGCAGACTAAATTACTGGAATTTTTATTGGTAAACTCTCCGTCTTCAAGATCCAAAATCGAAAACCTCTTGAAAGATAACAATGTTTCCCGAATAACCATAATTCGGGACTTAAATTATCTTATCAGTGTTGGTTTAATTGAACAGGTTGGGGGGGGTAAGTATGTGGAATACCGTCTCAAGCCGGAAAAAGAATTACTTATTCCCATAGATCTAGAAAAATACTTCTCGACAGTAACCGATGTTGCTGTTATTGCTTATTTGCAACCCTTTACTGACGGCAACAAAAGAACCTCCAGAATGATCAGTAATGCCATTCTCCTCTCGAACGGCTATTATCCTCTTTCCTATAGAAGTGTAGACGAAGTTGAATATAAAAAGGCTTTAATTCTTTTTTATGAACAAAATAATCTTTACCATCTAAAAAGAATCTTTTTGGAACAACAACGTTTTGCGATCGAAAACTACTTTCTCTGACTTTAGGCTTGCTATAGTCCTGAGCGAAGCCGAAGGATAGCTCAAATCAGGGAAGAAATAGAAAAAGCTAAACCTTCTTTTGTTTGAATTCTTTTATTTATCTAATATCTTTCCAGTTATCAAGGTAATTATCCAGTTCTACTTCTTTTAATTTAAATTTACCATTCTTTTTGTCGATATGAATTAAATAACTACTCTCTTCTTCCTTTGCAAAACCCTGTTTTATCCATTGATTCACGATATGATAAGGAATAATCAAGAAGTCTCTTTTATTATCAGATAGTAAAACAAATATATAATAAACATTCCCTGAACCAGTTTTTTCAAACGAACTTTTTGTGAGTTTTATTGCTCTACTGTCACTTAAATCCTTATGTTTTACTTGGAAGTAAAAGGTCTTATTGTTCTTTACCGCAAGAATATCTAATCCTACATCAACTGGTATATTTGCTGCTTGAAATTCGTGATACAGTAATTCTGCTAGCACATGGAGTTCTGCCGCTGCTCCCCAATATCTATTTTTTGGTAGTACTTCTTCGCCTTCTTCAAAATTCTCTCCAGCAGTACGCGTCTTATATGCTCCCCTTTTATTTTCCTTCATGCCCGCAAATTCTTTAGCTTTTATCAGTCCACCAAATCTAGACTTATATAGTGACCATATTATTTTTTCATCTGAGTATTTCTTGTATAATTCCTCATCGCGTTGAATATCCCAAACCTTAGGGCTATATCCCAATTTACTCTGTAAATTTTTTAAATAGCTTAATAAATCTTCATCGCTAATATTCATGGCGGCAGCTAATTTTGAAGATGGAAGTCCCGCTGCCCTTAAAGCATTACCCAGTGTTCTAAAATGAACAAAGATATAATAACTTAACTTCGGAATTCTTTTTACTTCTTTTCCAGTAAGATATTTCTTGTTTTTGTGTTGGAATGCAAGTTTTTTAAGATTATCGATTACTTCTTGTTTTTTCATATTTATACAATCATATAAATGAATTAATTAGCATTATATTATAATGGGTATATAAAGTGCAGCTTGGCTCGAGAATCGTGAATCTAATATAACCATGAATTTAGCCTGTATCTACAAGGCTTTCTCTGACTTTAGGCTTGTTGCTCAAATCAGAGAGGAAATTAAAAACCTAACTTTTCAATAAGACTTTTTAGTAACTTACCAAACAATGTTGGGGCTATTACAAAATAGCAAACAAGGCTAATTAACAAAAATACCACTCCATTATTTATGAAGATTAAGTACAGACCTATTAATAACAAAACTATCCATAAAACCGCTAAGACAGTTTTTATCGTATCACTTTGCCAAATCATTGGGGTATTTATCGAACTCCGTTTCTCTTGAACAGCTCCATAAGTTCTTAGTAACCAAGACATTGTTAATAGTAAATATCCCATAAATTTTTACTCAACTAATTAAATACAAGACATCTTTGAATAGATTAATACTAACATCCCCAACCAAACAATAAATAAAAATGATTGTGCAAAATAAAAATTTTTTCTTTTGTTTCTTAGTTGCTCTGTGTTATACACAAATTCAAACCATGTGCTGACAAAATGGGAAACAACAGCAAAAAGAAAAGTAGCGAATCCATAATAGATGTATTTCTCGTTATAAATCAAGGAAATCGCAGAAAAGGCAGCTCCAATTATTGCAATGTTAAGTTGCCAAGCTATTTTTGAAATATCAGGTATTTGCATATATTAATTCAAGGTATATTAAGTGCCACTTGGCTCCTCAAGCCTTGACTTATTATACCCAAAGATTTTAGAAACATTATCTAATAAAAGTTACATGGGCGAACTAAGACAAAGGTGGCTAGAGATCAAGAAACTTAATAATAATACTCTTAGCGTCTAGTTGCGTCCAGTTCTATCTAACTATAAATTTCAGTCTTTTTAGCCTCAAAATCACCAATGCGTCTAGTTGCGTCCAGTTCTATCTAATATTGAGGTTCGTAATAAGTATTTATAGATGATCCTCTGGGTATAATTAATCCCATTTCCACCAGCTTATTTAAATCCACCCCTATAGTAGCTCTAGAGACTTCTGGAAACATTTCTTTGCATTCTTTTGAAGTAATTTGCCTCTTATCTTGTAAAGTATTCCAAATAACTACCTGCCGTTCATTTAGGTCTTTAAGAGCTTCGCCTAGTAAAGTAACTCGAAACATGTTCGACATATTCTTAAATATAGGTTCTAATAAGCCCCACTCACGCATTTTGGAGAAAACAATATCAATTCCTCTTCCATATTCCTCAAGGTAATCCATATCTTTCAAGATAGTCGCTATTATTTCATTTCTACTAAATTGTGAATCTTTAATATTTTCAATAGTTACTCCTGGCGGAAGATTTCCCGGATTTGAGATTTCGATTCTATTTGAAAAAATATTTACTTGCGTGTAGGTTTCAGTAATCATGTAGTCTCTATGTATTACTGCGTTCGCAACCAGCTCCCGGATAGCTTCTTCTGGATATTCATATCTATCTACACGCTTAGTACCCTGAATAGAAGCTTTTAATGGAATATTACGCAAAATAAATTTCTGCATCGTATCAATCTGTCCATCTAAAGACCCATCAATATCCAGCTTATCTATAATCGGAGTTGCAACTGAACTACCTTGGTATCTGACACACCTAATAATATATCTTGCATAGGGCATTATTGATTGAGGTTTACCCTTAGAAAAAATCATAAAACCTGCAATGGTTGGATACATCCCATCCCTAAAATTGTTTATTAAGCCTAAATTTCTCATAACCTCTTCTGTAGGAACGTTATCAACACTTAAACGCCCAACTTTATCAGCGCTTTTTTTAAGAAAATCTTGAATCTTATCAATATCTAGCATAGAAATATCTGTATCTATGGCTTGGGTCTTGTCATACTTGAACACGGCAGAGTTACGTATAAAAGTGCGCATTTCAACATCTGTGATTACTCTGTCATTATTACCAACTCTTATACATGCACCATTTGGCAAACCTAGCTGTTTATTAAAACAAGGTTTAAGCTCGTCTTGGGTTTCCTGAATCATTAAGATAAGCAACGAAGTATTTTCATACTCTATAATTTTTAGTTCGTAAGGTCCATGATTTTGCATTTTCTCTCTCAAGTAACTAAGGATTTGTTCTTGTAGTAAAGCCAAATCTAAACCTCCAACAATCTCAATTTGATGGTTCACCCTATCTTCTCTAATTCCAAAAACTATCATTCCTCCACCTGGACTATGAGAAAAAGAGGAGATTGGACGCCATAAATCTCCTGGAATACCTCCACGAGCATCTTTAAACTCCACATTACCAGTTTCTGATCTGTATTTTATTGCTTTATCAATTAGGGAGATTATGTCTGTGTCCGTCATGTATGGCTATTCTATCACTGACTAAAAAACTCAAGTATCTTTTCAGCTGAACCTTGCATATCACGATAGAATTCCCTTGATGAAATTCTTTTAATTTGCCAGTCTGCTCTCTCTAAAATATCCTGTCTTTCGATATCTGCCTCAATAAGTTCACCGGTTTCGCTGAAATGTTGCATTCCATCACACTCTAAAGCTAAAGTCCTACCATTTTTAAGTAGTACGAAATCTATAAAGAAACCACAAGTTTCAAACTGTGGAATAATTACCAACTCCTTATCTTGAGAGAGTATTTGATGCATATCTTTCTCGAAATCGCTACCAAGCAATCCCTCTTTAATAATTTTCTTTGATGGAGATTGAGTATATTGCAAGAATTCCTTAATTAGTCCCGCTGGAAATTTATCTACTGGTCGGCTTAAAAAACAGAAAATTTGCTTTCTGGCTCTTGTAAATCCTACATTTGCCCTTCGCCAACCATCCTCACCTCTTGTGAATGTAAAAATATGGGGCGTTGAGTTGGGAGCGTATCTGAAAGAATAGAGGATAACATCTTTCTCATCTCCCTGGAAACCATCAACAGTATCTGCAACTAGACTGTGTTTTTCTATCCGCTCCCTGATGAAATCGTCATCGTATATCATTTTTCTTAAAAAGTTTGCTTGTTCTCTAAATAGAGAAAGTACCCCAAGGCTTAGGTTTTCATATTTTGGGTCATTCATAAGTTTTTTGAGATGATTTATTACCGCCTCAGCTTCTTTTGGGTTAACCTTAAGTTCGTTTTCAGTAGTTCCATCAACATCTACGATATTGAGTATTGTTCCCAGAGGGTTGTTTAAGGAGTTTGTCATTATACGTAACTTTGAACCATAAAACTTTTGGTTAGAAAAGTTGATAATCTCAGGGTAACTTCTGAAATGTTCTGTCAAAAGAATTGGAGCTTCTCTGAAAACACTACACGAGTCGAATAAGGAATTAGCTTTTGCATCCAAGGAGTCAAACTTCTTAAATGCTCTTAATCTAAGGTCTTTTATCAAGCTTTCATTTAGAGTTGTGGGTGTCCAATCTTTAGTGAAATCGGAGAGTTGTTTATCATCCCCTACAATTATAGCCTTCTTACCCCTAAACAGAGTTGGTATAGATGTAGGTAAACTGCATTGAGAAGCCTCATCGATGATTACATAATCAAATAAACCTGCCTTTAAAGGAAAAACTCTAGCTACATCTTCAATGCTCATAACCCAACAAGGGAATACTTTAAGAAGTGCCTCAAAATCAAAAGCCTCCTTAAGTTCTTCAAATGTTTTATAGCTTTTTTTACTCCTTCTGATTTGCCTCCTGAAGTGTGCTATTTCTCTCTGTGTAGATTTTGAATAGCCGTAATTATTAAGTAAGTTTAGGTCTATAGAGTTTTGAATAGTTTGAATAATGGTGTTAGTTTTTGCTTCCTTTAATTTAGTAATCTTATTTGCTATTTCATCTGTTGTTTGTGGGTATTTCTTTTCTAGTTCTTTTATTGCGTTATCGAGCATCTCACAGGAAAAAATACTATCAATATTATCTTCGAAGTACTTAACTAATTTTGTTTTTACTCTTATAGAACTCTTTAAAGAATTTATTGTTTTCTGAAAATTTATTAAACTTTTTTCTATAAATTGTGCTTTCAGAAATTCCTGAGTCTTTTGTGATAGTTCTATCAATCCCTCTATGGTTTGTACTTCTAAATTATCTTCATCTTCTGTTAAAACAGATACGATTGTATGCTCTTCTTTTAAAAGAAGTTTCAGCTCTCTAGATATTGATTTCTCAGATAAACAGAGATTTAGGTATACATAAAGATTATTAAGTGCCAGGGCAAAGTTTGTAGCATTTTCAAACTGAGTAGTGACTTCTTTGAGTGAAGCAGTAATTTTAAACGTAGAGGATAATGTAGTGTTTAGAATTTTTGTTGATTTTAGCAATCCAAGCATATTATCTAATTTATGAGCGAATTCTAATGCTGGTAATTCAGGTTTTTCTAGATAATTTTGTACTACTTCTTTAAAACAGAAACCCCTTAAGGTTCGCTTAATTGTTATTTCAGACTGTCTGTAGAGGCAAGATTTCTCTAAATCTTCTAGCATGTACTGCTTGTGCAACTTGCCAAATGCATTTTGCGAAAGTATTCTTTTATGGGGGAACTTTTTAATTAAACTTAGAATTTCAGCAATTCTTCTGTAGAAACCCGTTGCTCCTTTGATACTTTGCACTAATTTGAGAAGAGCTTCTATTTCAGTAGGATCATTTGTTTCAACTAGGTCGCTGAAATCACTAAGTTGTCTTATATTTTCAAGATTTTCATTGATTATTTGTAGCTTACTTTCTTGTTCTCCTATTTCTTGCATAGTCATTTCTTGAACGAGGTTTCCTACTTGTTTTATTGTTTTGGCAGTAAGTGCTTTATAAAAAGCATCATAGTTCTTGCATACTGTTATAAGTTCAGCACTTTTATATAACGCTGAGTTTATAGCCAATAGGTGCTCTTTTGGTAATAGTTTTCGCAAGATACGGAATTCATTTTTTTTATATTTAATAACTCTTTCTTGACGCACGGAGAGAAATTTTTTCAGAAAGTATATAACTTGTTTGATGTTTCTAATTGAGCAAGCTGTAGCTTGAATAAACTTTTCTATCTCTTTTTCTTCTGGGAGTACCACTTTAAGAATTTGTATTAACTCCGACAATTGCTCACGATATTCTTTAATATTTTTAGAATTTAGTGAGGGAACATTATCCTCTATTAAATTAAAATGTTTTAACTTGCTATACTGACGAAAAAGAGGCTCATTTTTTTCAGTTTCTTCTTTTGTTTCTTCAAAAAACTGAGTTAATCTTGCTATTTCTTCATCTATCTTAGAATATCTATCTCTGCATTCTTCTATTTTTGTTTTATATTCAAAGCTTGTTTTTCCTCTTATATAATAGTCAAGGTCATTTATTTTATCTATTAATTCCTTTTTTGCTTCTGTATCGTTTTTAAGGAGTGTCATCTGAAGATAATTAAGCTTGCTTTTGAGTATTTTGTCATCTATTACTTCGAGAGCTTTATTCTTTTGGCTAGAAACGAGCACGGTTTTACCGTTGGCGACTAAATGACATATTAAGTTTGAAATAGTTTGACTCTTGCCTGTTCCTGGGGGACCTTGAACTAAAATTAAGTCGTTCTTTAATGCATCAACTATCCTTCGCTGGTCTTGGTTGCTGGCAAAAGGGAAAAGATATTCCTTAAATTCAAAATTTTCTTGATAATCTTCTCCATCACCAGATGAACCCATATCTTTTGGGTCAAATAATTTAGCCAAGATTGAATTTGACACATCGTTACCCATGGATACCAATTTCTCTAAATCACTTAAAATGTAGAAGCTAGATTTTCTGGTTAATAGCAGGAAAGATTTGTTGACTACTCTTACGACCTTATCCTCCTTTAAAAATTCTTTGTAGGGCGTGCTGTCCAGCTCAAAAGAGGACGGTAGTGTTTCTCGGGTTAGCCTCCATTCAAGAAGATTATTTGCAAGAACGAGAAATTCCTTATATTCTTTTTCCTCCAGAGGAATATGGGGCTTGTTCTTCATTAATTCTTCCCGTACGTATTCTTTTCCTTCTTCCCCTAAGAATTCATCAACAGCTGCAATATTTAATTCGATATCATCTTTTGAGAGGCTGAGTTTGATAATATTAGTAGATGTGTCGTAGTCGAGTGTGCATGGGGCAACGAAAAGGGGTGTAGCTATTGTTTTATCATTCTCTTTATCTTGGAAAAATATGTAAGGAAATCCAAAAACCAATTCTCGTTCATAAGAATTCTCTTGGTAAGCTAAAAATAGTTTTTTAAGCTTTTCAAAGGCTTCTTCCTCCAAACTTTTTTCTTCGTCTCCCTCCATCCCTTTCTTTTTCTCAGGTTGCTTAAAAGTTATTTCTTCCTTATCTCCGGTAAACAGCTTCTCAACACTCAAGTATTCACTCAAGTCGTAATAATCTACTAATTTATTGAGGTCAGTTAAAGCAGAGAAACCTGTTTTGTATTTTTGTATATACCAGTAATACTGAAAAAGGCGAGAGAATAAGCTTTCATTTTTGATATCTTTTTTCTTTGGTAATCTAATTTTTTCGGGAATAACTTCTTCAACTTCCAAATCATTTTCATCTTCCACTTCAAAAAGGGTTAAATTGTTTTTTAATTCTCTCATATTATTTTTATACTTATTTACTCAACTTAAAATGTTTATCTCTTTGTAACAACCTAAATTTAGTTAAGACTTTTAGATTTTTTAATAAAACTTTCTATATCCTCTTTTTTATAACGTCTGTCTCCCCTAAGACTAACTATAACAGCTTTTAATCTACCTGAACGATCCCATCTCCTTAGGGTTTCTGGATTAACACCCAACATCTCTGCAGCTTCTTTAATTCTCAAGAGTCTAGTTTTAAAAATAATTATTAGACTTAATTATACATCTAGTTTCCCAGAAGTTAAGGAATGTTAAAATATAAGCTGGATAAGATACAAGAATATGGAAAAAAAAGGTGGTAGACCACCAACAACTGAAGAAACACTTGATTTGTATTTGCGGAAACTAGAACCATTCTTAAAAAGTGGTCAGACACTCTATAGAGCTTGTCTTAACACCCAAATCCCGTATAGGACAGTTAAAGATTGGTACGATAAAAGTGAGGGGTTTTCGCAAAAAATAGATGCTTTTTTAAGCTATACAGCTAATTTAATTAATAACCTACATTTTAGTAGATTGGTTGGTATAGCAACAAAGCAAAATAAAATGCAGGAATTACTAGCTGATCTAAAAGCCGGAAAGATCAAAAAAGAAGATTTGGATAAGCTGTGTGTAGATTATGAGATATCTGATAAAGAGTGGAAATTTATAGCATGGTACGCTACCCACTCGTATTCCACTAGAGAGGACTACGGACAAGGGATAGATCGTGCTGAAGAGAATCCACAGCGATTAGTGCCTGAAACAGACACAAGAGAAGTAGCAGAACTATTGCAGGCTCTTCTTCATAAAGACAATGCGGCTGAGGAGAAATTGTTACAGGTTAGTTAGTTCACTCATGGAAACGCCAAGCGCTTTGGCAATCTTCCACATAACAAAAACTGTGGGATGGTATTTCCCAAGCTCTAAATGACCAACATAAGTAAGATGGAGTCCAGCCTTTTCTGCTAACTCTTGCTGGGTCATTCTTTTGTTTTTCCTTACCTCTTTTAGCCTCTCGCTGAGTAATCCGGTAAATTCTTTTCTTAATTTCTTATTCTCGTTCTCATCTTTAGGAGTTTTGAACTGTAAAGTACTCATGCCTCTAATTTTCTAGCGTAGACATAGTTTTATATATAGCGTACTCATATAATTGTTGTTATAATTGATATAGGACTATTTTTAGATTATGAACGGAAACTATATCTGTACAAGTTGTGGGTACAAAGGTAAGCCTAAGAAGTGGACAAAGGGCAGCTTTGGTATTGAACTTCTCCTATGGTTCTTCTTTCTTCTCCCTGGGCTTATTTATTCCATCTGGAGATTAACTAATAAGGTTGAGGTATGCCCTTCATGTAAACAGCCAACTATGATCCCCCTTCATACCCCAATGGGTCAAAAATTAATGCATGAATTTAAACATAGTGAAACAAAAATTAATGACTATTCCGATAATGGTATTGAAGAAACTAGCTTTGGACTAAATATATTTGGTGATAAAAAACCCCCAATGAATAATACGACTAAATTGGGGATGGGAATACTTATTGTAATAATTTTAGCCTTCTTTATTAGAGGTATGACTGGGAATACAGATAATAAGGATGCTGAACAGCCGACAGTAAACACTTCTTCCGCTTCACCTAAAAATTCACAAGTAATCCAATATATTTTTGATATACCATCTCTGGTAGGTAAGGATTTAAATGGAGTCATAGCAGTTCTAGGCACACCCAAAGGTCAAGGTCCTACTACTCAACAAATAGCACTTGGAGCAAAAGAGTGGGATAAAACTTTCGTAAAGGATGGTAAAGAACTGCTAGTAACATACACTATCTCTAACCGCAGAATAGTTGATTTCTTTATCTCTGCAGATGACCCATCCGGAAAAACTAAAAATACAACTCGCTTAATGGAATTAGGGAATTTAAAACAAAATGATCCTAGATATAGAGTGGAGTTTGTAAAAGTATTAAAAGATCCAAGTAGTTTTACTGGTGTTAAAATAATACCAAAATAATGAATATTATTGAAAGATTAAAAACCGACAGAAAGTTTCTTCTTTTAGTCATTGGTCTAATTTTTGCTACTTGGTTACTTGCGGTTCCGATATTACTTATTCCAATCAGCGTATTTTTTATTTGGAAATATACTGACTGGAATAGAGAAGTTAAATGGTCAATTACAATTGTTTGCGTGTTAATTATTGTTTGGTTGCTTTATACTTACAATACAAATTCAACTTCCCAAAACACTCAGTACAATACGCAGACTATTACTAATAATAGTAAATCTGTTGATTCTCCAGCAAATACTACCGCACCAACAATAAATAACCAAAGTATTAAAGCCCCAAGTAGACAAAAATATCTTGAAACGATAGGTTATTATGAAGGCGAAATATTAGATGTCTTTAAAAATGAAATTAATAGTGATATTTTTACCGAACTCGGTAATCACGAAATAGCCCTTAGAATTAAAAGTGGTAGAGATAAGTTAATAAACATCAAAGTAAAAACAATAGCTACTGACTTGCCTAGCGGGACAGAGATAGCACATAAGCATTTTAATAATGCAATTGACTTATATATTGAGGCAGCAAGGAAATTTCAAGAAGGAGTAGAATTTTCAAATGTGCCTATTTTAAAAGAAGCATCGGCAATTAAAACACAAGCATGGGATGAGCAAACTATAGCCTGGAAATTGCTGGGGTTTGACTAGAAATGTTGTTTTGACAAGTATACAAAGATCACTTTTGAGATAAAGTAATACCAAAATAAAATATGAGGATTAAAAATTTCTTTGACCTTAAAAAATGTTTTGGTTCCCTATTAAGACACAAATCTATACTTCTTTCTGCTCTTCCTATTTTCTTGTCCGTATTAGCTTTAGGCATAAGTACATATCTTTTTACAAACCAGATTTATTTAGGATCCCAAGAAAAGCTTAACCAAAATACTTTAGGTGCAAGCATTACATCGGAACAGAAAAACCTTCAAGATAGGTTGGAAAGTCTAAATAACTTGGTTGCAAATCTTAATACCCAGCAAAAGTCTTTAGAAAATGAGTCTGAACTTTTAAAAACACAAAATGACCAACTAAAAAACAATGCCGCAGCATGTAAAAAATTTGTTCCTGCTTTTTTCCTATTCTATGAAAAGGCATCAGAAATGTTTGCTAATGGAATTTCCGGTTGTGCAGTAAAGTATATAAATAGCGGAAATCCTAATCAGCTTCCGGACGGTTGTTATAGATGGGAATCATGGAAAGTAAAAAGCGGTTGGGATAAATATTATGAGAAGTGGCAACAGGAACCGGATCAGAAGTATTATTCAGCCCTAAAAGAACTATATGATCAAGCTCTTCAATACCAAAGCAGCTGTCAAGGTAAATAGGTGTCAGATTAGGTATAATAATGACCATATGGGTAAAAGATTAAAAATTATTCTTCCGGTTTTAGTTGTACTACTGGTCATCTCTGTAATTATTGGTTGGCAAATAATTAAATCTTCCCCACAGTATTCAATCTATCAGGTTTATCAAGCTGTAGGTAAACATGATTATGATAAGTTTAAAAAGTATGTTGATGTTGAAGGCGTCTCAAATAATGTTATAGATAAGGCTTTGGCATCTGCTACAGAAGAAACAAAAAATAATGCCTCAAACGACCCTTTTTATCAGCTAGGACAAACTTTTGCCATGGGTTTAATTACAGCAATGAAACCCAGACTGAAAGAGGAGATAGTATCTGGTATACAAAAAGCAGTTGAGCAGGGTAATTTTAAGACAGAGTATCAACCTAAAAATGTCACTAATTTTTTTAGTCTTATTGATGTAAAGAAGAATGGTAAAGTGGCAGATGTACTTATAAAAGCTCAGGGAAAAGATGATTTAAAGCTTAAGATGAGGGAGATGAGCGGCTATTGGCAAATATTTGATATGGACTTACCAGTACCTAAAACTGATACAGCCAATGGGGGTTCTCAGGATGCTAAGACTCTTAAAGCTAACTTCGGGGAGAGAACCGGTATAACTCAAGGTTGGTTTCTAACAGTTGAAGCTCCAGAAGAATATAAACCAACTGGCTATTCCACCCCTAAGGAAGGCAATAAATATGTTGCTGTCAAAGTAACTTATGAAAACACTACAGATAAACCAAATTCATATTCAACATATAACTTTAAACTAAAAGATAATAAGGACTTCTCGTATAGCGATACCTATGGAGGCAAAGAACCCAGAATTGATTCTGGTGACTTAGAAGCAAAAGGTAAAGTAACAGGCTATATGACTTTTGAGATACCAAAAGGCAACGAACCAGTTTCAGTTGTTTATAGTGGTTCTAAATCTATAGTATTTACATCTCCCAATTCTTCAACATCTCCCTAGTTAATACAAAAGTTATTCCGTTGTAATTAGTGCAACCACCTGCAGGAATACTTGATATTTACTTCCATTAAAATACAATAAGCTCACTCTAAAAGTTTAGAGCAAATATAAGGATAAAAATGAGTATTAAGAAACAAAAAATGTCTTGGAGTTTTAAGGATCTTATTGGACCTTTACTCCAAGCTAAAATGGATTATAAATGGTTTGGTGTAAGAAAAAATCTAAACTACGAAAAAGCCTCATTCCTCCCTATTAGCAAAGAGTTTAATATAGATATTTTATCAATTAGAAAAGAATTTAATATACCAAAATTAACCCCTGATAAAGATCATCACCTTATTATGAATACTGAAATTGAATTTGAAGACTCAAATTGGCTTTATGGAAAACCTGACCTATTTATTAATCAGTGGGAGGAACGCATAACAGAATTGCTTCATAAGTATAGGCTTCCTGTAAGTTTTATGGATTGGGTAGAGTGGAATATCCTTTATGGAAAACCTAAAACCTACCCTCACTACAATATAGAAACATTCTCTGAAATCATCAAAAACCCCCAAGAAGCAAATAGAATAGGCTTAACAATAGGCGAGAAAAAACTCCTGCTAGAATACTTAAGGTTTGTAATTAAATCCACGAAAGGTAAGAGAAAGAGTACTCTTAAAAAATCATTTATACAGCTAGAAAAAGTAATTAATCAAAGCAAAAATCAAAGACGCAGATCAAGAACACTAAAAACAAGTATGAAAACTTTAAAGGTGGGTCCATTACAAAGAGATGTTCAAGAGGAAACTTATACTCGGAATCAGAACAAATTAATGTATGAAGACATTATACCTAATATTTTCACCATTGAAGAAGAAATAAAGATTGGACCTAAAAGATTAAATGCACGACTTAGGAAACAGAAGGAAAGACTTTTAAAACGCCACATTCAGCCTCAAAAAATTAAAAATTAGTGTCACTTTCTCCGTTTTAAGCTCCTGTAGACTAGTGCTTAATGAGTATCAATATTAAGGATAAGCAAAAACATCAATTAGAAATGGCTGCAGAACAATGGGTCAATATAGTATTCGCCCATTTACAGCATAAAAAACAATTCCTGACCAAAAAGAATAAAAATAACTATGGAAAATAATAAAAACATCTTTTCTACTGACTCATTTGTTCTGGCAAGTTACCTCCTTTGTGAGTCATTAAAACTCACATCTATAAATAGGGATAATCCCAAGAGAATGATTTTTGTATTTGAAGACTCCACGCAAAGAAAGCCGCTAATAGAGCTTTTCTTTTCATATAAAGCTCAAGTTGAGCCTAATCGGTTCTATTCTGCCCAAAGAAACTTAAAACAAATGATTTATCAAAATAAATAGGAGTATAAAAATGGATAAGTTTAGTAAGGGATTCACCAGAGTCCCAAATAAGATAAGTAATATATTGCCTCTTATTGACCTCAGTGCTAGAGGGTGGAGAGTCTTTTGGCTAGTTTTAAGATTAACTCACGGGTGCCAATGCAGATGGGCTAAGTTGAAAAAATCAGACCTAAAAACAATAGGCATACTTCCATCATCTGCCAAAAAGGTTTTAGATACACTCCTCACCAAAGGGTATATCATACAGAACGGAAAAACCAAAGAGTACAGACTAAATGAAGAATACCTGAGTTCGGAAGTTACCAAAAAGGTAGGTTTTGAACTTGAGAAACTACGAAGTTTAATAGCAGTTCAGTTAAAAGAGAGGAGTTCTCAATTCCGTAATAAAATAATTACTGAACCGGTAATAAACGACTTATTAGATGAAGAATATTCAGGTTATCAAAGTAGTAACAATGAGGGGTTACTAGATAAAGAAGGTTCAAATTCAAATGAGAGTGATTCTATACCTCCGAAAGATAGATTAAATAAAGAATTAAATAAACCGATAGATAGAAATTCTTCTAAGGAAGTAGCGCAGTACAGAGGTAAGGTCAATCCGTACAACTTCCCGATCATGAACTATGGTCAGGAACAAATCCTTAAAGCTTGGGAAATGCTGGAACCCGATAAACCCGATAGCTTCGATTTTTACCTCTCTGCACTAAAGAAGGGGGTGCCTGGGGATAAGCTTATGGAGTTTGCCAACGATCTAGTCGACAGTCGAGTTAAAAATAAAGGTGCTGTATTTGTAAAGAAGGTGGAGGAATATCTGAAAAGAAGAAACTAGCTTATACAATTTTATCTATTATATAGTATAATTAAGTATAAGTAATAAGCATAAATATGAAGAACTGTTATATCTATTTAAGAGTAAGTACAGACGAACAAGCCAACGAGGGATTCTCCCTAGATAATCAAAAACGAGCCTGCTTAGATTACGCTCAGATGTGTAGCTATCATGTTAAAAGAATCTTTGAAGATGGCGGTAAAAGCGGTAGAACAACAGATAGACCGGCATTTCAAGAACTGTTAACCCTACTTCGAGAAAGTCCTGTAGATGCAGTTATTATTTATAAGATTGACCGATTTGCCAGGAATGTTGGGGATTTCTCCGAAATAAGAAAACAGTTTAAAAACATGGGCGTTAAGCTCCTCTCTGTGTCCGAAAACGGTGATGTGACCGAAGGACTAATAGGAAATATCTTTGCTTCTGTTGCGGAGTGGGAGTCAGAGGTAAACGGACAAAGGACTAAGGATGCTTTGATGCAGAAATTTAGGGAAGGTTGGCAGCCAACCCCTCCTCCACTTGGCTATATAAGCATTGGCGGAGATCGAGAAAGAAAAACTTGTGAACCGGATCCTTATGTGGCGTCAATCATAAAAGAATTGTATGAGATTTATTCCACTGGCAATTACTCGATCTTAGAACTCCAAGAGTGGCTTAGCGATAAAAATTTGGTATCTAAAACCGGTACAGGACTAGGACATAGCGTTATAGGTAATATTCTTAATAATCCTTTTTATTACGGTCTTATCCGCTGGAAAGGTGAATCAAAGATAGGAAAACATATCCCTATTATTACTAAGGATTTATTTGAAACCTGCCAGTATGTTTTAGCAAAGCACAGAAACTTTTTAATGAGACGCAGAGTCCACGATTTCCTCTTAAGAGGTTTTATCTATTGCGGTGAGTGCGGTCAAAGATATACCGCTGAATGGCATGTAGATGCGGTAAAACTTAAGAAACGAGGCGGAAAGATAGGATATTACCATTGCAAGAAATTAGGCAGAAATGGCTGTCCTGCCCCGTATGTGGAGCTAACAAACTTAGAGAACCAAACTATGGAAGAATTTAAAAAAATGCAATTTAGCCAAGAATTTATAGATGCTGTGGTCCGCAAAACTAAGGAACGCCTAGAAAACACCCGCAAAACTGCAGATTCTTTAAAACAAGGCATGATAAACCAAAAAACAGCTTTTGAAAATAAAAGGAATAAATTGGAAGATGCCTTATTAGATGCCACTATTGATAGAGACACTTTTAAGAGAAAACATTCAGAAATTCAGGATAAAATCCTTAACCTAGAGACTCAAATGCAGGAGATCGATGCCCAAAGCCAGATAGATATTGAGCTTATTGATGAAGTTCTAGCCTTTACTAGAAACATTTATCAAACTTATTCTGAAGCCCCAGATTTTCTAAAAAGGCACTATCTAAGGTTCTTTTATGAAAAGATAATTGTAAGAAATAAAGAGATTACAGAAGCAGTGCCAACTCCGATTTTCGCATCCCTGCTTGCTAATCAGCAGGTTATAATAACAGACTTGAGCTCCCCCGCGTGGATTCGAACCACGAACCTCGATCTTACAAGTGCCCCCGCCTTTGGGCGGGGCTTGGACTATCTCATATTCGTGATCCACCAATGTGGATTTTAGAACCTGGGCGTATAGTCTCTGAACCTTGTCGCCGACGGCGACCTTGGCTGCGGATTACCATTTTAAAGGTTTCCCGATCCACCTTCACTAAAGTTTCGGTGAATCCTACATAGCTTTTAGCGATGTAGGACAATTAACCCAGTTTTCAACTCCGATTTCTCGGAGAAGCTGCAATATTTTACAGGATCTCGCTCTACCATTGAGCTACAGGGGATTATCAATGTACGGGTGTTATTTTACCATCCAACAGCGCTGAAATCCACCTCAACTTTTTATTCAATAAAAAAATAGATTGCCATGTCGCTTCGTTCCTCGCAATGACAGAAAAATTATTCCAAATAATCACGCAGTTTTTTGGCCCGGGTGGGGTGTTTGAGTTTCCTGACAGCTTTGGCTTCAATTTGGCGGATCCGCTCTCTGGTTACTCCAAACTCCCTGCCCACTTCCTCCAGTGTCCTCTGTTTGCCGTCTTCCAGGCCAAAGCGGAGCTGCAACACTCTTTTTTCCCGCGGTGAGAGAGTATCCAAAACTTCATCCAGATGAATTTTTAAAAGCTCTCTTGTTGCTTGCTCATCCGGCTGCAAACCCTGATCCGCTATAAAATCTCCCAAATGTGAATCCTCTTCATCCCCCACCGGAGTTTCGAGCGATGTTGGTTCCTGCGAAACCTTAACAATTTCCCGGGCTTTTTGGGGATCTATGCCTAAAACCGCTGCCACCTCTTCCGGGGTTGGCTCCCTACCCAGCTCCTGCATCATCCTTCTCTGTGTCCTGTTAAACCTATTAATAGTCTCCACCATGTGAACCGGAATTCTAATAGTTCTGGCCTGATCAGCAATCGCTCTGGTGATAGCCTGACGGATCCACCAGGTGGCATAGGTAGAAAATTTATAGCCCCTTCTCCAGTCGTATTTATCAACCGCGCGCATCAAACCAATATTTCCTTCCTCTATCAAATCGAGTAAACTCATTCCCCGCCCTACATATTTTTTGGCTATGGAAACAACTAAACGCAAATTAGCGCTGATTAACCTGTCCCTGGATTTTTTCTCGCCTTTTTCCGCTTTTTTGGCCAATTCTATTTCATCCAGGGCTGTTAAAAGGGGAATTTTACCAATATCCCGAAGGTACTGCCTAACCGGGTCAGTCACCGCCCCTTCTTCTAAAGTTGTCAATATCTCCAACTCTTTTTCCAGCTCCGATGCCCCTTTAACATCCGCCTCCAGCTCCTCTGCAGTTGTTTCAAATACATCCACTCCTGCTGCCAGAAGTTATATATAAAATTCATCCAGCGCTTCAATCGTTTCCTCCGGCTTGGGAAAAACCTGCAGGATTTCCTCCTGGGTAATAAAACCCCGCTGCTTTCCCATTTTCAAAAGCTTTTTTGTATCCAATGATAATTCTTTACTTTTTTTTGCCATAATTATAGTCGCTTTCGCTTCTTGTAACGCTTCGCGTTATAGATTCTTCAGTTTAACTGACAAATCCCTGAACCTTTTAGTCAACACTGTCAACGCTTCTATCTTACCAAAACTCTCGGCATTTTTTATTTCATGGGAGAGCTTTTGCAGCGAAGCTTTAATCAGGGCTTTTTTAAGTTCAGATATTACCTGTTCCAATTCTTTTTGCCAGAGTTCAGGCCCGGAAAGCTTATCATCCAGTTCAGTCAAATACAATCTGTCCACTTCCAGCAATAATTCTTTCGGCAAATCAGATGCAAACTCATTAATGCTAAAAGCCTTGCTTTTGAAAGAGATTGAATCCAAATATAAAAATAGCAGGACATAAATTTGCCTGAATGATTCCCTTAAAAATAAAGTTTCAGGAAAACCCGGCACAAAAACAAAATCCTTGGGAGGGTGAAGAAGAAGCGCTATTAAATACTCTTCCAAAAGCTCCCTGCGGGAACTTACTCCCACCGCATCATCTTTGGCTTGCTGCAGAATTTCCGTATAGTTTCTTTCCTTCCCTGCCCTAGCTTTTTCCACAGCCTGGCGTAAAACCGTATCATCAATCTTTAAAAAATTGGACAATTTTTGGATATAATGATCGCGCAGCAAATCATCGCTGATTTTAGCCCAGACAGGCACCAGTTCATCACGGATTTGCCGCAGGTGAACAGGGTTTTTCAGATCAAACCTACCTGAAACAGACTGCAGATAATAATCATAAATTGCCGTGGCGTTCTTAATGGCGTTTTGCCAAAGTTTAATGTCTGTTTTAATAACTTCTGCCGCGTCTTTACCTTCGCTTAAACTGATAACCTTAATGTTAAATCCTGCTTTATCTATCATCTCTATGCCACGTCTGGAAGCAGAATCCCCTGCCAGATCCATGTCAAAGCAAAGCAGTATATTCTGGCAGTATTTATTTACAAGATCAATTTGGCCTTCTGTTAAAGCAGTGCCTTTGGAAGCAATAACATTTTTTACTCCCATCTGATGGGATAAAATTACATCCATTTCTCCTTCTACCAAAACAGCCTCCTGCGCATTTCTGATCTCCCCTTTGGCAAAATTAAGGCCAAAAAGCATGTTTCCCTTATCAAAAATGGGGGTTTGGGGGGTGTTAATATATTTTGGTTCGGCATTATTCAATACCCTGCCGGAAAAACCTCTTAACTTGTCTTTTCCGTCAATCAAAGGAAAAGTTATTCTGCCCCTGAAACGGTCATAACTGCCTGTTTTGGAAGCCACACCTAATCCGGACAATACTATTTCAGAAACGCTAAATCCGCGTTTGAGTAAAAATTTAGTCAAAGACTCCCAGGAATTAGGGGCATAGCCCAAACCGAAAACTTCTATTGAAGCATCACTCAATCCTCTATTTTTTAAATACTCAAGAGCTTTTTTTCCTAAAGAGTGTTTGGTCAACAGATAATGGAAAAATTCCTGGGCTTTTAAGTTTATTGCAAATAAGCGGTCTTTGAAATCTGTTCTGTCAGGAGTTTTTTTTAGGGCCACTCCTGCTTTTTTGGCTAACATTTCCAGCGCTTCTTTAAATTCCATGCTTTCTTTTTCCATTAAAAAGGTAAATACATCCCCTCCTTTCTGGCAACCAAAGCATTTAAAAATTTGCCTCTCGGGAGAAACTATAAAAGAAGGTGTTTTTTCGCTGTGGAAAGGACAATTGGCTTTAAAATTAATGCCGGCTTTTTTTAACGGCAGATATTCCTGCACCAAATCTACGATATTAATTTTCTGTTTGATTAAATCCCTGTCATCCATAATTTGAACAATCATCCAATCGCCCGTATAAATCATGGCCACTAGAGATTGTTGGGCCAATTTTACTCCAAAATTTCCTTGAAAGCAAGGGTTGACAAAGAGATAATGGTGAACTATAATTGGTTCATTATGAACCAAAAAATGGTTAAGTCTATCACCATCCACGCTCTTGACGATAAGCTTGCGCAACTGATTGACGAAAAAGCCGGGCGTCAAGGCACCAGTCTAAACCAAACAATCAAGATGCTTCTCCGGCAGTCCCTTGGCATCGCCGCCGACAGCGCAAAAGCAAGGGCGGCTAACTTTAAAGATATGCTTGGGGTATGGTCAAAATCCGATGAAAAAGCTTTTTATTCAAAGGCGGCAGGTTTTGAGCGCGTTGACCGCGAGGATTGGCCATGAAGAAAATTATCCTGGACACTAATGCCTACACCGGGCTGCTGCGGGGCGACGAACAAATTTTAAAGGAGTTGGGCAATGCCGATAATATTTTTGTGCCGGTCATAGTCATTGGAGAATTATTGGCCGGCTTCCAAGGCGGCACCAAAGAGACAAAAAACAGGCAACTGCTGGAACAATTTTTAATGAAACCCCGTGTGGAAGTAGTACCAATTGACAAAGAAACAGCGGAAATCTTTGGCGAGATCAAATATGCTCTTGTAAAAGCCGGTACTCCCCTGCCTGTTAATGACATCTGGATTGCTTGCTGTGCTTTAGAGGCGGGAGCAGTCATTGTCAGCTATGACGACCACTTTCTAAAAATCCCCCAGGTCAGAACTTGGGCTCCTCTTGACAATTAACGAGGTTTGGTTTAATCTTGTGCTCTGATGTCCAAGAGTTTACAGAAAAAATTACTGTTTTTAGCTATCTTTACCCTGGTGGGATTTACCAGCTTGCAGGTTCCCTTTAATAAACTGCTGGGTTCTAATGTTTCTTTTACTCTTTTTGACTTTTTTGCTCCCATGGCCGGAGCATTTTTAGGGCCATTTTTTGGCATAGTATCGATTTTTTCCGTGATGGTGGCCAATAATTTAATCAAAGATGTACCCTGGACCACTGGAGCAATTATCAGACTTTTCCCCACTTTATTTGCCGTTTATTACTTTGCCGCTATTTCCAAAAAGAATTCCAGCAAATGGATTTTAGCTGTACCTGTTTTGGCTATTCTTACATTTTTGGCTCACCCACAAGGCAAGCAAGTACCTTACTATACTTTATTCTGGTTAATCCCTTTAATTGCCTATAAATTCAGAAGCAATCTATACTTAAAAAGTTTGGGTGCTACTTTCACAGCCCATGCCGTTGGCGGGGCGGCCTGGATTTGGGTGTTTAATTTGCCTGCCGCGGTGTGGAATGGGCTTATCCCCGTAGTAATTGCAGAAAGGCTGCTCTTTGCCACAGGCATAGCCGTATCATTTATAGCTGTCAAAGCGACCCTCAAGTTTCTGGCTGCCAAACATGTTTTACCCGAACTTAAGTTTTCCTGAAATTGCGGGCAGGCCCTTTTTTTATACCAATTTTGTCCAGACTTTGGACGGTAAAGTAGGGGTCAAAAAACCAAACTACTGGCCAATCGGCAGTTCTGTTGATCATCAGGTTCTACTAGAACTGCGCTCTTTCGCCGATTGTTTAATTCACGGCAAAAATTTAGCTAGGCAGTTTGGGGAGCAAACTAAAAAAAGTTTAAAAGAGCATCATCCCAATTTACCCTATTTGATTGCCAACCGTGATCTTAAAAAATTAGTCAGTGACATATATCAAAAAGGTTATAGAAAGGTTTTGGTGGAAGGAGGACCCACTCTTTTAGCCTCATTTTTAAAAGAAGATTTGCTGGATGAGATATTTTTGACTATTTCCCCCAAAATATTCGGCAGCCAAAAAGACATGACCTTAACTTTAGCAGAAGGCTATTTGTTCCCTCCCTCCAAAATTAAAAAATTTAAACTTATTTCTGTTAAAAAACTTGGGGATGAAGTTTTTTTAAGATACAGAAAATCCACCTTATTGGTATAATACCCAGTAAGGAGAGGTCGCATAGTGGCCTAGTGCGCAAATATTCTATGGCTACTTTCATTTAAATAACTATTAAATTTTTCAACATTTTTTGCATTATGTGAACCAATTAATTTAAAATACTTTTTAATTTCTGTAAAACTGTAAATATAAATCCGCGTACTTTTTTTAGCCAAAGAAAACTTTATCCCTAAACTTTTTAATACCTTTGCCATAGAAATAATAAGCGGCAAGGATTCATTTGCAAAGCACATACCAAAGTTTCTATATACCAAATGATTGCTTTTGTGTTTATGAAAATAACATCCTCCATCAGTATCCATCAAACCACGAACACATGCCTTTTGAAATTCAATATCTGACCAAATCCATTTAGGAAAACCAACCTGATGTTTAACTTTATCTCCCCTTACAAACCCCCATCTTTCCAGTTCTTCAATTAAACCAACTCCAGAAAGAGTTATATCTATACTATTACAGCATGAACATTTATGCCAAGAAGGTTCTTGTCCAAAAACCTTTTTAAAAAGTGAAATAATAAAAGTTGCATAAGGGCCATCTACTAAACTACTGACCGTAATTCTAAGTTGGTAATCAGTCATACCACCATCCCCCAAAATTATTCCGGCTATTTCTGCAAAAAGTATGGATGGATAATTAACTTTAAACTCTTTCCGCAAATTACAACCAAGTAATCTATATAATTCAGGATTTTCTTTTCTCCTTAATTGGGAATTTATCCCACCTTTACGCCTACCTTCTTTAGTTCCAAGAGAACCGTATAACTCCATCCGCCTTAGTGCTCCTTTTCTTGCACCTTTGGTGATGTACCAGTAATCATTAACTATTTCTATATCTTCGGGTAATTTTATTCCGGTTTTACTCTGTAAAATTGATGAGGCATTCTCTGAAATATTATATTTCCCTCTTAACCAATCACGAAAAGTTCTTGGGGAAACACTACACAAAAAAGCTAACTTATCTACACTTAGCCCGCTAATTTGTTTTATTTCTGAGAGATACTGATTTTGTTTTGTGCTTCTAAATAGAATTCTGGGCATTAATTCCAGATTAACCTAATAAAGTACGAAAGTCAAGATCGTTTTAACCTGCTATAATATACTCTAAGGAGAGGTGTCTGAGTGGCCGATAGACCACGCTTGGAAAGCGTGTATACTCGTAAGAGTATCGAGGGTTCGAATCCCTCCCTCTCCGCCTTCGCCAGCAGAGCCTGGCTTCGGCGAGATAAATCCGCCAAAATATAGTATAATAAATAAATGAACTGGAACGGTTTTAATTTTAATCCGGCAGGTTTGGGAATTTTTGTGCTGATTGTTTGGGAAGCTTTTTGGAAGGGAATGGGCCTTTGGAAATCTGCCAAAAAAGGAGATACTTTATGGTTTACAGCCATATTTTTGATTAATCTCTTTGGGCTTATACCCCTAATTTATCTTTGGAGAAGTAAACAGCTGGAAGAAACAGTTGGTGACATTCTTAAATTTTTACATCTTAAGAAACAATAAATATAATGACAGAACCTGAACCAAGCCCCCAATCAGAAAGACCATCTAGGGCAGCTATATACGAAAGATTGTTTGGCAAACGATGGGATGATTTACCCATATTTGATCCCAGAAATATCCCAGCCCTAATGGGATTAATGGCATTAGACGGTCCACAAATATGGTTACCATTTTCTAAGGCGGTTAAAAACAATCGCGGATATGATTACAGGATTGATCTCCCTCCGCATCCTGATAAATTAGTTTTACTCGTTGTATTAAATCATGTGGCAGAAACTCCGGGAGAGGTTCCCCCTATTAACCATATAAAACATCTTTTAAGAGAAGACGAGGAGTTGGGGGAAGCAGCTAAGAAAATATTGGCCTGGTGGAACCCAAATGCAACAATTGGAGTTGAACCAGTTGAAGTTGTAGCCGTTAAAAGCATTACCGGTGAACCTCGCGCTTTAATTTACTATCACAAAGGTCTTCGAATGCCCGAAGAAAGAAGAGTTTTAAATCTCATACCTAGCTTAGCTACCCAATCTATATAGGTTTTAGCAGATAATTAATAATAGGTATTCTTTATTTCCTCCCCCACCCAGAATTGGTGACTCCATTACATCAATAATTTTCAATTTACAATTTTCAATTTTCAATAAAACTTCATTTTTTATTTTTTCTACCAACTCCGGCTTTACCACACCTTTCACCAAATCTTTTTTATCAGCTTCATATTGAGGCTTTAATAAAGCAATAATAAAACCATCTTTTTTTAAAAACTTTTTAACAACAGGCAAAATAAGTTCCAGTTTGGTCCAGCCGGCATCAATTGTTACAAGATCCACTCCATCCACCTCGGGGGAGTCAAAGCCCACCCCCGAGGTGTCTTTAACTGGAAGGTGTTCCAGATACAAAATGTTTGTCCGCTCCATCACTACCACCCGGGGATCATTTCTTAACTTCCAGGCCAACTCTCCATATGAAGTATCCACTGCATAAACTTTTTTGGCCCCATTTTGCAATAAACAATCCACAAATCCGCCTGTTGACGAGCCAACATCAAGACAGACCAAATTTTCAATTTTTAATTTGAAATTTTCAATGGCAGATTGTAATTTAATGCCACCGCGGGAAACAAAATTATCCATTTCTAATCTCTAATGCTTTTTTGAGTAAAGTCTTGTCTTGAGAAAAAGTTAATTGCTCTAATGCTTTATCCGATTCATACCATCCTGCTTCTTCCATTTCCCAGTCATGATCTTTCGGATCTCCGGAGATATATTCCATTAAAAAATAAGTTACTACTTTGAAAATCTTTTCATCCTCAAAAGTGTAAATAAATTTAGAATAACCTACCTTTTCCAAAATTTTAGCTTCCACTCCACCTTCTTCCTTAACTTCCCTGACAGCTGCCTCCTGGAAAGTTTGCCCGGGGTCAATCAAACCCTTGGGAAAGCTCCAGTGGTGGTTTTGGGAATGCTTGGTCAAAAGCACCTCACCCTTTTTATTAAAAACAATCCCTCCGGCACTAAATTCTCGTTTCATTTGGGATAATTTTACACCTCTCCCCTTGCAATCTCAATCTATGGTGTGTAAAATTTGACTGTCTGCTCCAAAGTTTATATAAATGTTCCCGGAAAAATTAGTGCGATATGTTAATGAAATCCCTGCAAAAATCACTTCAGTTACCGATGGATTGATGAATAGAGATACCCTACTCACTTTTGGTGGGGTAGGGGCATTTTTGGGACTAGGCTATTCCGAACAAATTTTACATTCAATGGGTATTGATTTTGGGCTTCCGCGAAAAGTTGCAATATCAATTGCAGTTTTGCCTCCTGCCCTGCCTATTTTTAAAGGTGCCGCCGGAAATTTGAGAGAATTTTTTCCGTTAAGAAAAATCTTAAGACTGCAACCTGACTTGACTGATGATAGAAAAATGGCTCTTGCTGGAGTAAGTCTTCATTTTGCAGGGGAATATGCCCAATCTTTAGCAATTGTATTGGGAGGACCGGATTTTGGAGCAAGCTTTCCTGATGCTAGTAGCATGCATGATTTTTTATTTGATCCACACAATATACCTTATTGGTCCTTAAATATTCCCGGTATTTTCCTTCTTGGGAAAGCAATTATCTCCTCTCCTATGCGTACCGTACACAGAGTCAGACTCTTAATTAAAGAGCTTAGAGAAGCGCAAGCCTGTCCGCCAGAAACCAAGGAATAAGTTAAATCGTTGCTTCTTTAGTGCGCCCTTGGCGGGAATCGAACCCGCATCACGGGAACCGGAATCCCGGGGTCTATCCATTAGCCTACAAGGACAACTGCGGTGGGGGTGAGATTCGAACTCACGATCCCTTGCGGAATACCGGTTTTCGAAACCAGCGCACTAGGCCTCTATGCGACCCCACCTCAAGCGCTCTCGGCGGGAATCGAACCCACATTACAGGAACCGCAATCCTGAGGTTTATCCGTTAGCCTACGAGAGCATTATGGGTATTTTAGCACAATCTGATGACTGACGACTGAAGGCTATCTGTGAGGATTTTCCAAAGGGAAATGTTTTTGCAGGCCTTCTGACCATTTCTCCATCCATGTTTTATAAGGAACTTCCACAAAAGGCAAAAATCTGGCCACTGTTTTGGTCATTTTATCCTGATCCTGGTCTCCCAAAACTAACATGAGTTGGGCCGGGAAACGCAGCCTTGTTTGAATATGCAGCACTTTTGACCCTTCTTTTTCCTTAAACCAAAACGAGTCCAGAAAATGCCAAAAGTAAAAATCTTCGCCAATAGTGATCCCTTGAGTAGAGATTTTATAGGTGACATTATGCGGCGGTACAAAAGCTAAAACATAAGCCACAAAAGTAAGAGCCAAAATTACCCCCACCAGCAAAAACTCTTTGGCCAAAAAAGCAATCAGCACCAAAAGGACAACCAAAATAGCAATAGTGGTGTAGTATGAACGGTCTTTTTTTCTGAAAGGACGGGAAGAAGCCTCCCAGGAAAGCAGGGTTTTAATTTCTTCTGCTTCCATCATCTTAGGGGTAAAAAATTCCGGAGCTACCTTTTTCTTTGGCATAGTTATTTGATTATACTACATTTTCATAATGTGTTAAGCGAGTCAAGTCATTGTCAGCAGATAATACAATGGCCACCACATCAATCCTGCAAAGCACGCTTTTCCCTTTTGTATAAACTGTGGCCATATTACGGATTTTGTGCAATTTATGGCTATTGACCATTTCTTCGGGCATGCCAAATTCCATGCCTTTTTTGGCCTTGACCTCCACAAACACTAAAGTCTCTTTATCTCTGGCAATAATGTCAATTTCCCCAAAACGGTTGTTGAAATTCCGCTCTAAAATCTGAAAACCTTTTTTGATTAATGCATTAACAGCCATGTCTTCGGCCAAACGGCCTGTTTGCCGGTTTTGAGCTTTCATATGATTTGTTTATACTGCAAAGCTTCGGCCATATGGACCGGCAAGATCTGCTCACTGGCGCTTAAATCTGCAATGGTCCGGGAAACTTTAATCAAACGGAAATATGAACGGGCGGAAAAATCAAAACGGTCGGCAGCCAGCTTAAGAAGATTTTCCCCTTCCGGTGTTAGCTGACAATATTTTTTAACATCAGAATTCCGCATCTGTGAATTGGTATAGATCACGCGCCTCTCTTTGCTAAAACGGCGTTTTTGAACTTGGCGTGCGTTGATAACCTGTTTTTTTGCATCTTTCGATGATGTTCTTTGTTCAGGACTGCCTGTTGTAATTGATAACTTTTCTGTTTCCACCACAGATACATTCACAAAAAGGTCAACGCGGTCCAGGATCGGCCCTGATATGCGGGTCCTGTATTTGGCAATCTGCCTGTCCGAACATTTACATTCCCGTTTGGGATGGCCGAGGTATCCGCAGGGACAGGGGTTGATGGCGGCAACAAGAGTAAATGAGGCGGGATATTTGACATGGCCTGCCACCCGCACAATCTCCACCACCCCATCTTCCATAGGCTGCCGTAAACTTTCAATCAAGCTTCTTTGAAACTCCGGCATCTCATCCAGGAATAGCACCCCTAAATGAGCCAAGCTCACTTCCCCGGGCAGCGGATTGCTGCCACCGCCAATCATGCCCGCAGCAGAAATCCCGTGATGTGGCGCCCGGAATGGACGGGAACTCACCAAAGCTTGCCCGGGTGAAAGCAATCCTGCCACAGAATAAATTCTGGTTACCTCCAAAGCTTCATTGTATGAAAGGGGCGGCAGAATACCGGGCAGCGCCCGTGAAAGCATGGTTTTTCCGGTTCCCGGCGGACCCCACATCAACAGATTATGCCCTCCTGCAGCAGCAATAATCAAAGCTCTTTTGGCCTGTTCCTGCCCGGCAATCTCTGCCAGATCAAATTCCGCAACTTGTTCTTCAAAAGATTCCCGGCGGAGGGGAGCTTTCAACGGCTCAATTTGCCTCTGGCCCAGTAAATATTCCACTAACCGGGATAAAGTTTCAATTGGTATAACTTTCACTCCGGCAACTACACTGGCTTCCGGCGCGCTGATTTGAGGAACAAAAATGGTAGAGTTTACAGCGCATTTTTGGGCAAAAAGCCCCAGCAGTAAAATGCCCTTTGTGGGCCTTAAGCTTCCGTCTAAAGATAGCTCACCGTAAAAAAAGGATTTTGTTAAATCAAAGCCTTTTGGAAGTTGAAGCTGTCCACTGGCCAGCAACACTCCCAAAGCCATGGGCAAATCATAAGCAGCCCCGTCTTTGGGCAGGTCTGCCGGAGCAAGATTAACTGTAATTTTTCTGGGTGGAAAATCCAATTTGGAATTCACTATGGCTGTTTTGACTCTTTCCCGGGCTTCTTCCACAGCTTTGCTGGCCAGCCCCACAATAGTAAACCCGGGAAAGCCAAGGGAGGCCACATCAACTTCCACATCCACAGGAACTGATTCCAGGCCAATATTGGCAATTGAAGGAATTTTAATTAGCATCGGCTATGTAGTATTTTCCCCCTTTCTCTATTATTTGACCAGACAGCAGTAATATTGAAAGCTCTGCCCCAATCCCGGAAACCGGTAATTTTAGTTTTCTGGCCAGCTCATCAGCAGTTAAAGCCTCTGCATCCAGAATTTGCAAAAGAGGATCGCTGTTTTGCGCAAGAGGCAACTGAATAGAATTTTCTCCCAACCACATCTTGGCTTTACCCCCGGCAATTAATCGGTTGGTGCCCCGGGAGGTTTTACTGGTAATCGGCCCTGGTACTGCCCAAATGGTTTTTTTAAGCTTGGCGGCTGCTCTGGCCGTGATCAAAGAGCCGCTATTTTCCGCCGCCTCCACCACAATCACTTCCTGACATAAAGCCGCCACAATCCTGTTTCTTAAAGGAAAAGTCCACAAAGTACCCTGCTGGTCCTCCCATTCGGACAGTACCAACCCGCCACTCTCAATGATTTTTTTGGCCAGTTTTAGATCCTCGCCAGCTAGTTTTTGTTTGATGCCCCAGCCTAATACGGCAATGGTTTTGCCTCCAGACTCGACACACACACGGTGAGCATATTGGTCAACTCCATACATAAAACCGGACGCAACAGTTTGACCCTGGGCAATCAATTGGGGAATGATTTTTTCTATCACCCGGGCTCCATAATCAGTCATTTTTCTTGAACCAACCACTGCCACGCAATTTGCAAAAATTCCTTTATTCCAAATGCCTTGAAAATAAAGCTTCTTGGGAGGATTGGATAAATCCAGCAGGTTTTTAAGTTCTTTTAATTTTTGCCAGTCCTCAACCTTCTGGTAATCCACATCAATCATGATAGCATGTGTTTCAATCTTCTGGTAAAATTAAGCTTACTGGTGGGTTGTCCGAGTGGTTTAAGGAGACGGTTCGCTAAACCGTTGGCAGAAATGTCACACAGGTTCGAATCCTGTACCCACCGCATTTTAGGAAATACCAATGTGATAAAATCATCATATTATGACTGATGGTAATGTTTCAGTGGTAGAACTAGGATTAACACCTGAAGATATGGGAATCCAAGAAGATCCTCCCTATCGTGATGTACAATATGGCAGAATCTACGATAAATTAGAACCACATCAGCTTGTAAATATCGCTGTACTTGGAAATATCTCGCTTGAAATAGACGAAGAGAATCTTGGGCTTGAAAGAATTTCAATGGCAAATTTACAAAAAGGATGGGAAAAAAACAGAGAAACTTTTACAAAAAGGTTGGTAGAACATGGAATTGATTTAGATCCCTTTACAGTTTATAAGTATTATCAAATCCAAAGGAAAGCATTCCAAGTGTTAGGTAAACCAATTGATCATGCTGGTGCACGAAATAGTCGATTGCGAGAACTAGGAGATAAAATAAAACTATCAGAAACTAAAGGACACGCAATGTGTTCAGAATATGCAATCCTTAGCGCTTATATTGCTCAGAAAATCGGAGAGCCGGCGCATCTATTAGTTGGCACCGTAATTGGTAATGATAAAGAGCAATGGAGAGAAGCTCATGCTTATGTATGGGTGGATGGATTAAATGCAGTCTTTGATAGCGTACAAGCTCAAAGCGATACTGATTATCCTGCGCTTATGATGCCAACTAGTCCCTCACCAAGCCTACAAACCCTGGAAAGTGGACTTGATGTAGAATGCAATAGATTAGGAACAGGTTTTACCGCTTATTACGGATTAGAGGCAGGGGGATTCGGTACAAGATTAGCACATAGGGATACTATTGCAACTTGAATTGGACTTGTAAAGAGGCATTAAGAACCTCTGCCAATCTTTTAAGAAAAGCCAAAGAGGGCATGGTTCTGGCATTTTCAACACGGGAGATAACAGATTGTTTGGTATGCATCCGCTTGGCAATTTCTGCTTGGGTTAAACCTTTTTCAAGCCTTGCTTTAATTAAAGCCCTGGCGATTTCATATTCAAGCCTTGTTTCCTCAAGAGCTTCCTTAAAGCCGGGTCTTTTCAATAGGATTTTCTCATATTCTTCCCAAGTCATATCTTTATCGTATTTATTGTAGTTCATAACTATCTCCCATTAACTTATCATAGTATATAGCAGTATTGTGATAATATCAATCCCCTAATTTTGTTCTTGCTCTATACTCTGCAAACCGATCTTCTGCAATTTTTATATCTTTCGGGAGTGTTTTATCTTTCTTCTTCTTAAATCCGTGCAATAAGACAAATGTTCTTCCCGCTACTGCAACATATAACAGGGTAATATCCATTATCTAGCACTAAATTTGTGTTAAATAGTTAAGTAATTTATTACGCTTTTGTTTTAAATTTAGTTTTTTATTGT
>Ga0156319_123_pt1 | contig 46683 bp, 44 predicted proteins | sample RifCSPlowO2_12_FD_107967 | JGI IMG/M metagenome (GOLD analysis project Ga0156319, IMG submission 107967) | Candidatus Daviesbacteria bacterium RIFCSPLOWO2_12_FULL_38_10 | reverse complement strand
GCTTTCATTAGAAATGTCATGGTGTCAGGATCAACTAGGATGCTCTATCCTATGCCGGTATGCCTAATACCCCATTTAAGGAAAAGGAGCAGCAAAAACTTTTAATCATCGCCAATCTTTTAAAGAGAAAAATTACCAATAGTGAGGCAGCTAAACAGCTGGGCCTGTCGATCAGACAAGTACAAAGATTAAAGAACGGGATCCAAAAGCATGGATCTTTAGCCCTGATCCACAAACTTAAAGGCAAACCCAGCAACCATCAGTTAAATCAGGCTATCAAACTTCAAGCCATATCTTTAGTTAAAGAAAAATATTCAGACTTTACACCTAAATTTGCCTCTGAAAAACTGGCAGAAGTTGATAGTCTTATCGTTCATCCTCAAACCCTAAGGAGATGGCTTATTAAAGCTGGATTATGGAATAGTCAAAAACAGAAAAAGCCACAATATCATGCCTGGAGGGAAAGGAAGGATTATTTTGGGGAGCTGGAGCAGTTTGATGGCTCATACCATCTTTGGTTTGAAAAAAGGCTCCTTGATGAGTATGGAAATCCAAAAGAGGTATGCTTACTGGCATCAATTGATGATGCCACAGGTAAAATCACCCATGCCTATTTTGATTTTAATGAAGGAGTGATACCTGTATTTAATTTCTGGATGGAGTATGTAAAAACTTTAGGCAAACCACTTGCTATTTACCTGGATAAATTCTCTACCTACAAGATTAACCACAAAGCAGCAGTTGATAATTCCGAGCTGATGACACAATTTCAAAGGGCTATGAAATCCTTAAGTATTGAAGTAATCAATGCCAACTCTCCCCAGGCCAAAGGAAGGGTGGAAAGGCTTTTTGGAACCCTTCAGGACAGGTTGGTTAAAGAGTTAAGGCTAAATAATTTAAGCTCTATAACCGAATCAAATTTATTCCTAAAAGGATTTATCCCTAAATTTAACAGCAGGTTTTCAGTTCATCCGGTAAAGGATGAAAATATTCACAGACAGCTTACCCGAAGAGAGAAAATGAACCTTAAAAGCATCTTCTCCATTCAATCTACCAGAAGAGTTAATTTAGATTACACTATCCAGTTTAAAAACCAGTTCTATCAGCTGGAAGAAATTCAGCCTACAACTATCAGGCCAAAAGAGAGGATCTTAGTTGAGGAACATCTTGATGGAGCTATTCATTTTAGGTTCAAAGAACACTATCTCAAATGTTTTGTCCTATCTGAAAAACCAAAGAAAATATTCAGACAACCAGTGATTCTCGCCACCCACCCTTTAAACTGGAAACCACCTCCCGGCCACCCATGGAGATCATTCAAGTTCTCAGTTAAGAGGGGGTGACATTTCTATTGTCGTCTGACAGTCCCAAAAGCTAAAATTACCGCATAATCACCGCAAATTAAACGCTCTTGCCCGCCGTAGCATCATCTGCGGAGGCGGATTTTTCAGCTTCTTGGGGTTGCTCAGGCTCAGTCGGAGCTTCACCTTCAGCTGGTGGAGCTTCCTCGGCCGGCGTTGCCTCTGCTTGAGCTTCAGCTTGTTCTGTTGCTTCCTCTTCCAGCAACTTCTCCATTTCTGCAGTCACAGCCGGAGCCAACTTAACCACAATTTCTTCAGGATCAGCAGAAATAGTCAACTTTTCTTTGTCATAATTTAACTGGCCTACTGTTATAGCATCATCAATTTCTTTAAGTAAGCCTTGATCAACTTCTATTTTTTCTATTAAATCAGCTGGCAAAGCTTCCACCTCCACCTCATTTAAAGTTTGCAAAACAATGGCTTCGCCCAAATGGACTTTTTCCGGCTCCTCCCCTATTAAAATCAAAGGCACAGGCACTTTAACTTTTTCAGCTAAATTAACCTGATAAAAATCAATGTGAATGGGTAAATCTGATACAGGATCATATTGCACACCCCGCACAAGTACAGGCCTAATTTTCTCTGCACCGATTTTTAAATCAATTAAACCTGTCTCCCCTGCTTCTTTAAAAGTTTTTAAAAATGTTTTAGTATCAACTGTAACATGCTCTGTTTCCAGCCCTTTTCCAAAAACATGGCCGGGAAGTTGACCATCTTTTCTTAAAGTTTTAACTTTTTTGCCAAGAATAATCCGTTCATCGGCATGTAAACTTAATCTGTCCATGACAAGTTATCGTACCACAAAGCTACTTCCCAATCAAGCCCAAAAACTTGCCCTGTGCGTCAGGCCAAGCCTAAAATCACTACTCCTGCAAGAAGAATCACTGCTCCTGCCAAAATCCGTATCACCTGTTTTCTTTGAGTTATTTCCTTAAAATAACACAGTCCCCAAAAAACAGCCACCAGTATGGCTGATTGGCTGATTGGACCCATTTTTGACAAACCAATTATTGAAAGCGCAATTAGCGACAATAAATTACCAATGTTCCAAATTAACCCGCTTAACAAACTTTCTTTAACCGCCTCTTTCTTAAATTTTACTTTCATAACTTGCGAAATCAGCAATCCTGTGATAAATATTCCAAAACAAACAGGAAAGAAAAAATCTTGGGTGCTGACATTGCCAACTTTTATAGGAACAAGCTGGCTGCCGAATATCAAACCTGCTAAAATAGCTGCTAATAACCCTTTTTTAGTATTTTTACTTTGAGTATTGCTGGTTGAGCTAACTGTTATTACTCCTAATATAATAAAAGCTATTCCAATAAAACCCGTGATTATTCCTGATGTAAGCTCGCGGAAAACTAACGCGCCCCATAAAAAAGAAGACAGTATTACCAGAGATGACATAACAGGCACAGCCCTTGAGAGCCCCAGGCTTGCTATAGCAACCAGGGATATTGCATTTGCGCTTCCCCATAAAACCCCGCCCAATAATCCGTACGGATTAAAATTAACAGGATAGTTTAAAGCAATTGAAATGATTAGCCCTGATAAACCTATTCCCACAGCCATTAAAGCCTGGAATTGAATTAAATTTGAGCTTTTAGATTTTTTAAAGGGGACCATGTATGATCCGTAAAATAGCGCTGATCCCAATGCTGCTAAAAATCCTAAATTTTCCATTTTATTTGCTAAATTGTACCTCAAAACTGCGGTCTTTGGACAGATCCGAAGATATAACCTGTTCCTGCGGCCCGATCACCCCCTGCTCCCCTTCCAGTTGATAATTGATGGGATAGACAAGTTTCCACTCCAGCGGCTCTTTTAAAGTACCCGGCTGTTTAATAATATCTATTCTGTATGAAGACCTATTATCTTTAAACTCCAGCTTCCCGGCAATTTCATAATCCAAAATTAAGCTTTTTTGCTCTTGAGGCAAAAGGGTCAGGGGAAAAGAATATCCGGATCTGCCAAAATCCGCAAAGTTAGAAACAGTATGCGTAATATCTGTTTCTCCCCACAAAGCTCTTATCAGTTTACTGCCAAAAGGCAGATACAGCCTTACCCTGTTTTTATATTTGCCGGCCGGCCAGACATCGCCGGGACTTGCATTTAAATAATTTATCTTTAACCTGTGTCTTATCTCCCCGTCTTTCCCAATTACTGTTTCCAGATGATAATTCCGTGAAAGATAATAATTAGCTTTATTTGCTCCCAGATTAGCTTCATTTAAACTCAAAAAATCCTGGAAAAGAGCTTCTTTTTTGCTAGAGGGCCGCGGCATGGCTCCTGCCCAATTTTCCGATACTACGAAAGAAAAAAGTTTGGGATCGTCAAGATAAATTAGCATATGTTTTTCTTCAAGAGACTTGCCCATGCTTGAGACAATCCCCGGCCAGTTTTGACCCGATGAAAAAAAGATTTTATTTAAAGTCTGATTAACCAAGGCTGTTAAAAAACTTTTCTTGGCTTGAGAGCCAGGGAAAAAACCTGCTTCCGCATGAGTAACTGCCCTTTCAAATAAATTCTCCTGTGTAATGGTTTCGTTATAATCAGGGAGATCCAGCGGGCCCAAAACCGAAAGCAAATTTTCCATACCTGAAACATCCAAAGTTATCACCCCCCAAACCTTATCCCCTGTTTCTTTGGTGTAAAACCACTCTATTTGTTTGGCGCTGGTGGGAAAATCCGGTTCCCAATTGGCATCCCGCAAATACCAATTGACTTGGCCCAAGTCCTCTTTAATTTCCTTAGGCGGCTCAACATGAATTGACAGCTGCCCATCTATGACATAAACATCATTAACTTTAAGAGTGCGCAACTTACCTCCCTGAAAATTAACCACTGCAAAAGAACCGATAAAACCCCCTGTGGGACGGAGCTCCATATTATTTTGGAGTAAAATCAGATAGTTTTTTTCTCCTTCCATAGCCACAATTTCCGGTAAAATGGCTGCTGCTGCCCTGGCTCTTTTAACCAGGCCGCTATACTGGCCAAGCCGCTCTTTTAAACTACTAATCCGCGGGAGAAGAAATCTAGGCACTCTTTGTAAAAATTCCTCATCATTTATCTGCGCCTCTGCATATGCTAAATCTTCATATGCTTTTGCCAGTTCCACCCGGGAGGAATTAAAATATTCTTTGGGAGAGTCATTTATTTCGCCTGTAACAGCCCGGAGACCCTGATAAAGCAGTTTTATTCCCTCAACTGCTGCTCCTGCCGCATCAGCCGAAACCTGTCCTAGATTAGATAATTCTTCTCCTGTCTTAAATTGATCTTTTAAAAAGCCTACTTCTTTCAAAGGCTCAAGAGAGCTAAAAATAGCTTTTGTCTCCAAAACAGCTTGTTTTGCTTGGCTTACATTTTTCAGACCAGCCTCAAAATCCCCTTTAGACAAATTTTCTGAAGCTTTTGAAAGCTCTATCCTAAAAGTCAGCACCCCCACTCCCGCCCGGATGGCAGGCCACACCAGAGCATAAAAAACTAAAACTAGGCAAAGACATAAAAATATCTTGTTTTTGGGTAAGTTGATCTTTGGCAGCTTTAAAGGTTTTTTGGCAGGAACTTTTTTCTCTGAAAGTTGCTCAATTTGCTTAAAAGCCTCTAACTCCTCTTTTTTATCACTCCCCCACTCAACATCTTTTTTATCTTCCTTTGCCTGCTCCAATTGCGCCGGCTCATCTATTTCTTTATCCTTAAAAAAACTCAAAGTTTCTCTTAAGGCTGCTACTAGGCCTGTTTTAGGCTGCCAATTTAAAAATTGGATGGTTTTTTGTAAATTGGGAGTGGGCCAGGGCGGTAATTCCTGGGGAGTAAAACCCTTTTGATCATACCAAACAGGATCTAAAAGTACTTGTTTTATCTCCGCTACTTTAATCGGGACAGGCAATACTCCATCAAAAATTCTCAAAGCAGTAGCGCCGGATAACATGCTTTTTACTGTTAAATCAATTGCATCCTCAACATATAAACTTCTGGCAGAAAAATCCGCCACCAAAGTTTCATTTTGCAACTCTCCTTTTAACGAGGCATATATTAACCGGGCAATTGGGTCGCTTTCCGTAAAATCCATTCTGGGACCGAAAACCGGTCCTAGCCGCAAAATTCTGGCGTTTAAACTATTATCTGCGGCAAATCCAGCTAAACCTCCTTCCATTTTTTTAAGCCACAGCAAACTTTCTGATGTTTTAGCATCATATAATTTCACAGAAGAAACCAACAAAAAGCGGCTGGAGTGCTTTTTAAAATACTTAAAAATTTCTTTTAAATTCCAATTCTCCTGTGGAATAACATATATGTAATCAAGTCTTGTAAGATCCAAATCCAGCTCTGCCGGAGAAGATATTAACAAATGGAAGTTTTTATTTTTTGAAGCCTGCTCCAAATTCGCTTTTTTATTTTTAATTAAATCATCAAGCCCCACTACCTGTAAACCCTTGTTCAGCAAGACATCAACCAAATGAGATCCCAAAAACCCCGCAGCTCCCACAACTAAAGCTAAAGGGGTATTTCGCGAAAGTAAAATACCTGTTTTTTGGTTGATAGAATTAGTGTTTTCGTCCACGCGTAAATCGTAGCACTAGATTATGAATTTGCAAGAGAGAGGAAGCATATCTTACTGGATACTATCCAGGACCTCATTGGCCAGGGCATCTGCTTTAGAATTTTTTTCTCGGGGGATATGTGTATAAAATACTCTGCCTATTTCCATTTCCAATATCTTGATTTGATCAAAAATAGGTTTTAAATGTGGAGCTTTAACTTTAAAATTCCCCGAAAGCTGCTCTACTACCAACCTTGAATCAGCAAAAAGTTCTATTTCACTTTGGCTTTTTGAGAATTTTTTGGCTTTTTTTAACGCCTCCAAAACTCCTGTGTATTCTGCAACATTATTGGTGGTTATCCCAATACTTTTACCTTCCTTGTAAATTAAATTATTTTCTCCATCGGAAATAGTAAAACCGTAGCTGGCTCTTCCGGGATTACCGCGGGAGGCCCCGTCTGTGTAAATAATTAATTTCATAGTCGTCAGCAATCAGCTATCAGTCGTCAGATTTTTATTTTTCTGAAAGCTGAAGACTGATGACTGAAGACTAACAATTTGCATTGCTAAAATCAAGTATTCGGAAATTCCCGTAATCCAACTGGCAGCTACAAATCCATACTGGGGAATAGAATATAAATTAGCAGCTATATTAACTATTAACCCTAAACCATAGACTACTAACAAACTCTTGTATTTTTTCTTGGCCACCATCACCCACATAAGCAAAGCGGATAAAAAGTAGGCGGGGAAACCAAAGGATAAAATCTTAAGCGACTCCACAGATCCGGCAAAACCCGATCCGGTGATTAATTTAATAATCACAGGGGATAAGTAGTAAGTAGTTAGTAGTATGGCAAGAGACAAAATTAAAAGGCCAAGAGAAGCCAATTTGGAAGTCTTTCGCGCTTTAAGCATCATCGGGTAATAAGAGTTCATCATAAAAGCGGGCAGTACTAAAATAGCCTGAAAAACCTGATAAGCCAAATTATAAACACCAACTTCAGCCGAACCTTTGAAAAAAGAGAGAATAAAAGCATCGGCCCTAAAGTAGATGACATTTAAAAATAGTGTTGCTGCCAAAGGAAAGCTGCCTTGAAATAAAGCCACCAGATATTTTTTGCTAAAAATGGGGAAGAGTTGCTTAATAATTCTTCTGACCAGCAGTAGCAAAAGGCAGGTATAAACAAGCCATGACAAAACATAACCAGCAGTCAATAAATAAACAGGCGCGCGGACGCTTGACAAATAAAAAATCAATAAAACCCCGGCCGGGGCAGACAGAAAAACAGGCCAGCTAGAGTATTCATATTTTAGATTGACCTGAATTAACGCTTGAACGCAGAAAAAAATGCTGTTTAGAAAAATTGTTAACGCGCCAACTAAAACAGCCAGTTTAAAATCCGAAAGACCGGGCGTAAAAATTAGCGGCAAAGTAGCTGCCAAAATTGTCAAAAATCCTCCCCATAAAATCCTCACCCCCAATAGTTTTCTCCATTCATTCTGCACCCTGTAGCCTGTACCCTGTAACCTTCTTAAAATATATCCGTTAAAACCAAAGTCTGCTAAAACATAAAAGAAGGCTAAATAGGTTAATGCTAAGGTAAAATTCCCTAAACCTGCTTCACCGTAATTTCTGGAAACTATCCCTAAAATAATAAACCCGCCTAGTGTTGTAATAACCTTAAAAACCGTCTGCCAAACAGTCTGATGAATAATTTTTATTAACTTTTGCACTAAGTTATTTTAGCTTAAGGTTCAAAAAACTTAAACCCCAAACTAAAAAGAGCAACCTGTAACCTTGGGGCAAAGTTAAAAAGTAATGGTCAAATAAGCCCAGGAAGAGGATAGGGTATAGGATATAGTGCCTAGTAAAACTAAATAGACTAATTAAACCTATTAAACCAATTATTCCTGTTTCAGAAAGCGCCAAAAGAAAAATGTTATGCACAGGCTGCAAAAACCTGCTGGGGCCGGTCACCAAATCCTGTTGGTCTGAAATAAAATTATTCAGGCCCACTCCAAAAATAGGATTTTTCAAAAATAAATTCCAGGAACTTATAAATAGTTCTTCCCTCCGCAATATTGTCAGGTTATCATAACTAAAAAGAGAGGAAAATCTGGTAAATAAAATGGGGGACAATATAATCATTATAATCATTATAATTTTTATATTCTTTTTTTGAAGAATAAATAAACCAGCCAGTCCTACCAAAATTACAACCCTAGACATAGTAAGAATAATAGTTACCAGTCCAATAAAAGTTTTTTTTGAACGAATAAGTAACATTATAATTAACATATATCCTGCCAAAACATTAGGATGTGGAAATGTCCCATATGGCCGCAAAAATTCAAGACCTTGAAAATTAAATTTGGCAATACCCGGTGTAGAGATGGAAAAAGTTCTTTCTCCCAATATCCAAAATCCCAAAGTCCCTCCTTTTAGAAATTGCAAAATAGCTAACCCGGATTCAAATAAAACTCCCAAAGTTAGCGGCACGAATAATTTGTATCTTGTATCTTGTATCTTATTGCTTGCCAAATACACCCCAAATAAACCGGCTATGGCATATTGTTCCAGTCTTACAAGCCCTGCACCAGTATTTTTTGCCCCAAATAAAGATAATGCTTGTGATAATAAAAAAAATAATAATATATTTAAGGCTAATTTATTAATTTTGGGCTTTTGTAAAAAAAATAAAATTAATAACCCGATTACTAAAATATCCCAGAAATATAGAGTGGGGGATAAATAATCTATTTTTAAAGAATAAATATAGGAAAAATCAGGCCAAAAATGACGGCCAAGTTGGGTGGGCAAAAAAAGCAGTGTCAGAAAAAGAAGAACATTTTCAATTTTCTTCATCCCTCGGCTTTGCTCGGGACAGGCTTTTTGCTTTTGATTTTTTACTTTTTACTTTTATTGTCACATGCCTATCTCTACCTTCTCCAGCGCTTTCCGATTCCACTCCTTCTGTTTCAGATACAACCATATGTACTATTCTCCGCTGCCAGGGACTCATTGGTTCAAGTTCAACATCTTTTCCAGTTTCCAAAACCTGTTTTGCCCAACTTTTGGCGCTGGCAGTTAACTCTTCTTCTTTTTGTTTTCTCCATCCTCCCACATCCAAAATTACTCTTTTATATTCTCCCGCTTCGCGAGGCAGGCCATCCGGCAAATTTGTTTTTCTAGACATTATTTGGTTAACAATTAATTGCAACCCATCCAGAGATTGCCCTCCTGAACCAATTAAACGACCTGCATCTTTGGTTTCAATTAATACATTGATCCCATTTTCATCCTCTTCAATCTCGTAACTGCCCTCTAAAAGCAAAAGGCCCAATAAATTGTCTAAGATGTCTGATAATTGCTGTTCCATAAATTTTCACTTTACACTTTTAACTTTAAACTTCCGGCAAAGCCGGACAATCCTCCCCAGCCGGCAATTTTATATTGCTGGATAATCCCCAGTATTGTATATACATTCCAATAAATTGCAAGCCCTATTGGGAAGGAAAAGGCAAAATATCCAATCATCACCGGCATCAAATAAACCATTTGGGATTGCACTTGGCTCATGCTTTCTTCCATACCTTCTTTTTCTTTTGTTTCGCTGCGTGGCTCATCTTTGTGATGCTTAATAGGAGAAGGTACTGTCATTTTTGATTGGACAAAAGTTAAAAGAGCTGTCATAACAGGTATTAAAAGAAAAAGGCTAACCCCGAACTGGGAAGGTTTAACCCCTAAATCCAATCCGAAAAAATTCGGGTCAGGTAAGGCTTTCAGATGCATTGACGGGAAATATAAAAGCGAATTAATCCAATTTAAATTAGCCCCACCCATTCCGGGCAAAATGTTAATAATAGCCTGATACAGCCCGATGAATACCGGGATCTGCAGAAGCGCCGGCAAACAGCCTCCAGCAGGATTTACTCCATGCTCTTTATAAAGAGCCATTTGGGCGCCGGCCATAGCTTTTTTGTCATCTTTGTGTTTTTTCTTAAGCTCATCAAGATGGGGCTTTAAATCAGCCATTTTTTTAGTCATTTTAATTTGCGACGCCATCAGCGGCCAAACCAAAAGTCTTATTACCACGGTTAAAATAACCAAGGCAAATCCCAAAGCTCCGGGAATATGCAAAGATTGCAAAAACTGGAATGTGATTATTAGAAGATTAATAATTGGCTGTATAAACGCGGCAATAAAAATATCCCCTATATTCATCTGCAGCTCCAAATTCTTTTAAGGCCCAAGGTTAATCCTTTGATTGCGCCCTCGCATTCAATCATCTTTTTGGTATATTGGGAACAACTCACTTCATATTTGCAAAAAACAAAATTAGATGAAAACATCTGGTAAAAATTTATTAGACTAATTAATAATCTTCTCATTGCGTAATCTCTCCTCTAAATCCAAAAGCACATCATTGGATTTTACACTAAGTATACCCTCTTTGGGAAGAGCCACTATGTTGGCGGTAGGCGGTAGGCGGTAGGCGGTAGATTGAAAAGCTTCAGCAGCTAATCTTCTTGCCCTATTCCTCTGATGAGCTTTTTTAAAAACCTTGCCTGATGTAGCAATACCAATTTTAGGTAATGCATTATCCCCGGTTTTTACAAAAAGAGTCAGGAATTTTGATTCAATCCTTTTACCCGCAACCACCCATTTAAAATCTTTTTTTAAATTTAGTCTTTGGGGTTTAGGAAGCATATTGAAGCTATACTGTCAGTTTTTTCCTAGCTCTTGCCATTCTTCTTTTCAAAACTTTCCGGCCATTGTAAGTTGCCATCCTTTTAAGAAATCCGTGCTTTTTAACTCTTTTTAATTTTTTTGGCTGATAAGTTCTCTTTGGCATATTTATTACATCCTCAATAAAGCTTTGTATAACTTTCTTTTTAAAGGATCCAGCGTTAAACCCAGCGCCTCCAAGGTAAAAGCTCCCAAAAGTAAACTGTCGTCTTTTTCCCCAAATAAAACCGGCGCTGCCCTTTCTGTTCCCTGATATTCATAAAGCGCGCTCCCGACCTTCCTGCTGATTATTCTACCGTCAGCCAAAGAAAATTGTTCTTCTCCCGCAGGCTTAATGCCAATTTTTTTTAAAATACTTTCGGGCACAACAGTATAAGTTGCACCGCTATCCACTAAAAATTCGCCCTCAAAAAATTTGACTGGTTTTTGAGGATTTTTTACTTTTAAAGAAACTTGAGTCATAGCCATTGTAATTTAATTCTACACCTTTGGCTGTATTATGTAAAGACTGATCTACTTATTTATAGTTTCTCTATATTGTTATAATAATGCTGGTGGATTAAATTGTGGATAAGTTTTCCACTGCCCCAATTTTCCATGGATAATTTAAGACTCTGGCATAAATTTTTACAAACTATCAAATCTGAAATCAGCCCTGTTAATTTTAAAGCTTACTTTCTAAAAACTCTTTTAAAATCCACCCTTGAGGATAAAATTATACTAAGCGTTCCATCAGCTTTTATATTAGAAACTTTAAATAGAGATTATAAAAAATTAACTGAGGATATCTTTGAGAGAATTGTGGGCAAAAAAGTAATGGTTGAATTCAATGTTAAGGAGTTTGAGAATCCTGAGAGCAAAGAGGAAGATTTTTTCCAACCCGTTCAAACTCAAACTTCTTATCTTAATCCTAAATATACTCTGGAAAATTTTGTGGTAGGGCCCACCAACAATTTAGCCTATGCCGCAGCCCAGGCTGTGGCCCAAAACCCCGGCACCTCCTACAACCCGCTCTTTGTCTACGGCGGAACAGGTGTCGGGAAAACTCACTTAATGCTGGGGATCGGCAACGCCATCCTAAGTAAGCACCCCGGCTTTAAAATTACTTTTAGTTCCTCCGAGGGGTTTACCAATGATTATGTTAGCGCACTGCAGACCAAACTATTTGGCATTTTCCGGAAAAGATACCGGGGTGTTGATGTTCTGCTGATTGACGACATCCAATTTTTTTCCGGCAGGGAAGGGACCCAGGAGGAATTCTTTCACACCTTTAATGAGCTCTCTTCTAAAAATTCCCAAATTGTCATCACCTCTGACAGACCCCCTTATGAAATTGCCAAACTTGAGGATCGGCTTAAAAGCCGCTTCCAGGGAGGACTGATGGTTGATATGCAAATTCCGGATTTTGACACCAGGGTGGCAATACTGAAAACCAAATGCGCCCAGCAAAACAATATTTTAGAAGAAGGTTGTCTGAATTTAATTGCCGCCTCGGTGGAAACCAACGCCCGGGACCTGGAAGGAAAACTGACCCAGATTTTACAGTCTTTAAAACATAAGAGTTTGGAACCCACGGTGGAAAATGTGAGGGCGTTGCTTGGCAAAAAAGAAGAGGCAAAGCTAATCAGCCTTTCTCCCAAACAGGTCATTACTCAAGTCTGCGAGTATTTTAACATTAAACAAACAGATTTAACCGGGCCGAGGAGAGTGAAAGAGTTTGTTTTACCAAGACATTTGGTGATGCATATTCTTTCAGAGCAGTTAAACTTAACTGTGGAAAAAATAGGGGAAATTTTAGGAGGCAGGGATCATACTACTGTTATGCATGGCAGGGATAAGATTAAAAAGTTGATCGCAACTGACAGGGAAACCCAGAAAATATTAATTGAGGTTAGACAAAATTTGTCCACAATAACCTATTAGTTATCCACAAACTTATCCACGGAAATTGCTCATTTATTCACACGAAATTCTCCCAAAAACAGCTTCATTTATTATCCTTTCCACAAATCCACAAAGCATATTATCATTACTATTATTTTAAATAATAAGGTATAATCTAATCCCAAAGTGGATAACTTAAACTGGTACTTAATCAGCTTTATAGCTCTAGGGTTGTTAATAGCCTATCTTTTTGGTAGGCTTCATAATAAAAAACCTACTGATATTCCCACGGATTTAATTGATTTGTATAAAGGATTGCAGGATTTACCCTCGCGGGTTTTACAGACTATTCAGGGCTCGATTAATCCTCAAAAAGGCAAAATGGCCGAGCTTTTAACTTATGCCGAACTCCGCTATGATTATGACCGGATTATTCCTTTGGGCTGGCCAATTGATTTTATTGGTATTAAAAACAATCAGCAAATTGATTTTATTGAGGTTAAATCCGGAGCTTCCCTATTGACAGATGAGGAAAAACACATTAAAAACCTAATCACACAGGGAAGAGTTAATTTTAGGTTGATTAAAGTAACAGAAGATGAGATTCATAAATTTGTAACTGCAGCGAAATAAATTGTTTACAATTTAAACGCTGCTAGAATGTTTAAATTCTTTTAGAATTTATTACATTCTGCCAGAAAGGGGGAAGAATAGCTTTCAGCCCTCAGTCTTCAGCTTGCAGACTTTATTTTTTGTCTGACGACTGACGACTGACGACTGACGACTGAATATGAAATTTTCGATTTTACAGCAAGATTTATTGCCTGTACTGCAAGCTGCCAGCCGCAGCGTGGGAATAAGGGCTTCTTTGCCTGTTTTGGAAAATATTCTTTTGTCTATTGAAGGAGACAAATTAAAAATAGCCGCCACTAATTTGGAAATCGGCATTATGAAATTTGTTTCTGTAAAAAAGGCAATAGCAGGAGAGATAACAATACCTGCTAAATTATTACTTGAAGTTATTTCCGGTTTGGGGCCAAGCGAGGTGGAATTGGAATCAAACAATGAAATTTTAACTGTGGTAAGTGGCAAGTTTAAAGCTACCTTAAACGGCATTGCCGCGGCCGAGTTTCCGGCCATACCCTTGGGGGACGGCAAAGGCATATCGTTTCCCAAAGAAGTATTATTAGGCTGCGGGCAAATTCTTTTTGCCGCGGCAGTAGACGAGGGTCGGCCGGTTTTAACAGGGGTTTTAACAGATGTTGGTGAAGAGAAAATAGATTTTGTGGCCACAGACGGTTTCCGGTTGGCCCACCGCCGTGTGAGTTTGCCTAAAGGAACAGAACTTTTCAAGAGCTTGATCCCGAGAAGAACATTTGAAGAGCTGCTGCGGGTTATTGGCGAGGATGAGGCAGAATCTGTCAGTGTTTCTCTTTCTCAAAACCAAAACCAGATTGTTTTTTCCGTTGGCAAAACAGTTGTTTCCTCAAGGTTGATTGAAGGTTCTTTCCCTGCTTGGGAGAAAATAATTCCTCATGAAACTATTGGGCGGGCCCTGGTGGACAAAGAAGAGTTTGCAAAAGCATTGAAACTGGCAGCAGTGTTTGGTAAAAATGAGGCTAATATTGTGGTTTTAACCACCCAAGAGAATAAACTGGCTTTATCCTCTTCAGTTAAAGAAGTAGGCAGTCAGGAAAATGAGGTTGAAGCCCAGGTTGAAGGAGACAGTTTGCAGGTTGCTTTTAACACCAGGTTTTTACAGGATGCTGTTTCCGCCTCTTCCGCAAGCCAGTTGATGATTGAATTTTCAGGGGCGCTGCAGCCTGCTTTAATAAAACCAATAGGAGAAGAAGGTTTGGAATATATTGTCATGCCGGTAAGATTAAGCTAAAAGCCGCGGTATTTGACAGTACGGAAGTGAAAAGTAAGTTCTTTTGGGAGTCTTCCTCCGCCCTCAAATTTGCTGTTCTGCAGTATAAACAAAGTGTAAGTGGTTCCCAGCTCAAAAGGCGTAGCAGGAATGATTTTAACGGTTTTCTTATCTCCGGAAAGCTCAATTTTATAATCCGTCTTTGGTTCTATTTTTATTTTAAATTCCGGCACATTTTCCAGAGGCTGGGAAAATGTCAGCTCAATGATTTCAGTTGAAGAAACAATAGTATCATCCAGAGGATTGGGCTTGGTGGAGATAAGTTCAGGGGAAGTGATTTGCGAAACTTCTTTATTGTTTGGCTTAATGATAGCTGTTTTTCTATTTGAAACTATGAAAAAAGCAAAAAGAATTGCAAAAAGAAATATTAGTATTAAAGCAAATTTTTTATAATTCATGTTACCTGATGAGTAAATCAATGGCAAAGCTTCGATGCTTTGGATGTTTGCCGTCATATATTGGATTTCCGGATGACGGTGGTGGTTCACAAGCACTACCTATACCCAAACTTTGTTCAGGATAGTCTTTATTTAAAAAGTAAGCAATGGTTTCAGCATAATCCTCGTTGAGTTTATTAACACCTTGTACGCACTGGTCGGCACTAGCAGAATACCTTGTTAAATATCCTTCTCCGATTCCACTTGGTAGAATAATTTTTTCTAGTTCTGTTCTTTTTGAGATATTATCAAGATTACAATTTTCTATAATATGGCTTAGCTCATGTATAAATACTACTTTAAATAAGGATTCGGGATAGGATTGGTTGTTAGATATACTTGCCCCCCGCATACTGATTTTAGAGCATCCAATTTGGGCATTAATTTTTGTGTCATCTCTGGTTATGGAGATGGTTGTATTATTGGGATTAACCAGTTGCAAGAAACGAGTGGTGGATGATTCCTCTAATTTTTCCCAGGCCCATTTTAAGTAGTCATAAGGAAAATTGGTATCAAAATCTAAGTTGTATTTAGTTAAGAGGTTATCATGGAGAGTTTGTAAATCAGCACTGGGGGGTTCAATCGTTCCTGGAATAATTGAGGCTTGACAACTTTGGATGCTAGTCCAGAGATCGCTGCCATAATTATAAGGCCCTTCACATTTTAACGGATCAGGGCCACCATACTCAAGGCATCCATAATAACTTTTAGCCAGTTCATTAATAACACTGGTGTCGTTGTTCCAAGTAGGATCCCATTTAGTACCGTCACCTATTTTAGAAGCTTCTAATTTTTTCAGAATAAATCCTCCTGCGATAATAATATTGTTTCTCACATCACAAAAATTTTCTTCAGTTAGCTGATCAGCAGTTTTTCCTAAAAAGCTAGCTCCGTATTCCACTCCTGGTTTAAAATAGCCTGTTGTGTCAGGCGGTTGAATTTGCATAATGCCTAAGGCTCCTGTTGGACTTCTGGGGCATCCTGCTATGGAAGAAAGAGTGGGAAAATCTGCATCAGTTTTACTGGTGACAGAAGGAGATTCAACGCGGGCAATGGCTGCCAATACTTCAGCTGGTACAGTAGTTTTTTTGTATGCGTGCTGAAAATAGTCCAGTATAAAAGAGCTTTGATAAGCTTCAGCAGGAGGAATCATATTTCCTCTGGTGAATCTACATTCACTTATAGTGGTTGGAATATCGGGTGATGGGAACTTAATTTCTTCAAATCCTTGGAAGGCGGTAAAAATTACCGCTGCTACAAACACTACTGCGATTGTTCCAATAACCCAAGGGGCAGCTGCAGTTAAGAGAGCTCCAATTGATATACCGGATAATCCCCCTAGCACGCTGGCGAGAGCATTAATTGCCCCCAAGGCTAATCTTGGGAGGAGCTGAAAGAGTAAGCGGCTGGCTGTTTGGGCTGCCACTCGCAGTAGAGGTTGAAGCACATTCCTTCCTAGCCATTGAGCCAAAGGCTTGATGGCGTTTTGATAAACCCAATTTGCAAAACGCTTAGATAAAAGATCCAGAGGGTTAAAAGATCCACTGGGACGCAGCCGGCCAAACCATCGTTTCTTCTCCTTTTTTCTTGAAGGAAAATTGGATGTCATCCCTCTGGCAGGTTGGGCAGCTTCTTGTGGAACAGAGTCTACTGGTAATTGGTTTAATCTGTTTATTTTAGCAGTGGCAGGGTTTGAGGCGTTAAATCGGTCTATTTTGTTTGTGGCAGCCGTGCCCTGGCCAGTGCCACCCGCTTTCCCTCCGAGTGGGATGTTATGAATAATACGCCGTTGTGAAGGAGAAAAAGATGGGCCGGAAGGCATTCCAGGCATTCCGCCAGCAGATGTACCTGTTGCAGCGCCAACCGGCACTTCTTGTTGCCCTGAAACCCCTTGTCCGCCTGGTTGCTCCCCAATCTCTTCTGTTTCAGTAAGTTTTTTATCCAAGACTTTTGTTAATTCGCTTTGTTGAGATGTGGTAAACTGGCCTCGTACACGGTTCAAATTGTCGGGTTTGGATAAATATTCAACGAGAGAATTATTATCTTTGAATTTTTCTCCTTGAAGACCAGGAACAGACCGGAGTAGCTCAAGACAGTGGGTCGTATTTACTACAGGTATTCGTGCGCCGTTTATCGTAACAAAAGAAGGAATGTTTTTTAGAAGGAAGTGACAATCCTGTAACGCTTTCAAAAATACTAAAAGTTGTTCAAAATCAAAAAGACTTAATTCAATCATATAAGATTTAGGTTATCACTTATCACCCTGTCTTGCCAGTATTTCCTGCGGGTTGGAAGTAATTAAACTGTGTTCTTCCGGCGAGGCCACTACTCTCATAGCCACATGGGTACTGCCGGCAAAAAACAACCCTTGCCCAATACCTTCTGACAAAAGCAGTCTTTGCTCCCCTTCTGACAAATTAAAAACCTGGGCTAAAAGATCAATGGAAACAGGAGCCTGTTTTAATAGCACCTGAATTGATGAATTGGAAATGATTTCCTTACCCCTGTCTCCTCCCAGAAAATCCTCCACATCCTGGGTAATGGTGGTTAGTCCCAGATAATACTTTCTGGACCGTTTGGCCATGTCCACCAGAAAATTGGCAGAATCCTCATTTCTCATTAAATACCAGGCTTCATCCACAATCATAATTCTTTTTTTAAGCTTGCTTCTTACTTTGGTCCAGACATAATCCAGTATCATATGCATGGCTAAAGGGCGCAGCTGATCCGGCAAATCCCTGACGGAAAAAACCGTGAAAGAATTGGAGATATTGATATTTGACTGGGCGGAAAAAATGCCTGCCAAAGAACCTTTGATAAACCGCTCCAACCTAACAGCCAGTTCCAAAGCAGGAGCTTCCTCCATGCCGGTCAGTACTTTATAAAGGTCTTCCATTAAAGGCGGTCCGGCTGTGCCGGATTGGGTTTTGGGATTATCTGTAATGCCTTTTAAGGCATAAGTTTGTTTCAAGGCCTGGTCCAACATGGCAGCTTCTCCTGCGGAAAGCTGACCTAAAACCAGTTTTAAAAAAACAGTCAAAGATAAAATTTTTCTGCCTAATTCATTTTCACCCGGCACTTCTCCCGCCAGGTCAAAAGGATTAATTTTAACAGGAGACGAAGGGGAAAAATTAATATAGTCTCCCCCCACTGCCTCACAAAGAGGCAAATATTCCTGTTCCGGATCTATGACAATAATTTCCGTGCCAAACATTAAAGAGCGCAAAGCCTCCAGTTTAACAAAATAGCTTTTTCCTGCGCCGGCCTTGGCAAAAATTACCGAGTTGGCATTTTCCATGGTAAACCTGTCAAAAAGAATTAAAGAATCATTGTGCTCATTGATGCCGTACATTACGCCTTCATTGGCAGTCAGTTCGGAAGAAGCAAAGGGAAAAGTAGTGGATAAAGAAGTGGTGTCCATATTATGAGTAAAATTTAAAAGGTCTGCTCCTTGCGGTAGGGTTGATTTAAAGCCGTCTTCCATTTGTAAAGTAGTAGCTTGGGCAGAGATGGAAAGCGAGGCCAGGGTTGATTCTATTAATTTGGAAGTGTTGTGCAGCTCGTCAAGTGTTGTGGCAGGTATTGTTATATACAAAGCAAAATCAAAAAATCTCTCCGCGCCTCTGACCAGCTGATCCTGCAAAGAACGGGCATCTTCCAAGGCCACTTCAACAACCGGGTCAATTGCCTTGTTTCTTTCATAATCGGTTTGGATGGTGGCTTCCATCTCGGCAATCTTTCTTTTTAGTTCATCCAGCACTCCGGCTGATTGGGAAGGATAAATAAACATGGAAATAAAAAGCGAGTGGTCAAAAGAAACAAGTGGTTCCAGCCAGTTGGGTTCTACAAATCGGGGGTAGTTTGATACAAAGTATGTGCGGAAATAACGGTTATTAATTCTCAAGTTATTAAAATCAGCCTCGATTTCAGCAGGAGCAAGAATATCCTCAAGAGTCAGTTGAGGGGTAACGATTGGTTGATTTTTATTCTGTTTTTTAAATGGATTTGGTAGTTTCATAATACTTTATTTTTATTTCCTAGACTCTAGATTCTAGCGACTAGTCACTACACATTGTCCTCCAATTCTTCCACTACAAAAGGATGGGACCTGGATGTTTGGCCCGCCTCGCGGCTAGGCGGGTCGGCAACAACAGGTTGGTTTGGTGTAACAGGAGGAGCGGGTAGTTCTATTGGCTTGGGAGCATTAAGTTTAACTGGTTGGGGTAGCGAAACAAACTCCTGTCCGGTGCCGTTATAAAAATTGTAAAAAAGCTGTAGTAGTTTATCGCTTTGAAGCTGGGTGGCATTCAGGCCCACTCTGTTTAGTTGCCTCACTACCTGATCCCGCCTTGGCAAAAGCACTGTTCTAACTTTTTGGTATAGCGCTTCTTTAGTAGGAATTATACCCAGTTCCAGTTTGGAAAGCGGAATTACAATGTAGAATTTTTTATCCAAAACATCGTTTTCTTTAATGGTAGTTTGGATAAATTGCCTGTATGATGTGATCATGGCTGAAATTAAAGGGTGGCCTGTTTGGGCTTTTTGGGCAGCGTCCAAAAGGTTAAGGTAGGAGCTGATATTTAACCGTTCGGAATGGATGACAATCTGGATGGCAAAAGAAAGGGAGTTTAACATTTGGGCAAACGCGTAAATAATGGCATATTGCTCCCTGTCTGACAGTAGGCCAAAATTAACTGCGGAAACCTGCAACACAAGCGCCCCTCCGCCGTCTTTTAACAGGACGATGTTATCTTTTATGTCGCTAATTAGCAAATGTTCCTGTGTTGTGCTCATGATCTAGTTCTTGGCTGTAATCATTAAAGGCGGCAAAACTTCTCCGCCTAACTCAATTTGTAAGACATCAAAATCATATCCTTCTTTTTCAAGCTCTAAGGTGTATGTGCCGTTCGGGAGAGGAGTTGAGCCGCTAAATTGCCCCAGTTTGTTGGATTTTAAGGCCCGGACCGGTAAACCCTCTTTGTCGTAAATAACAGTAACTACCCCCTCAATGTAGTTTCCGGCCGTATCATTGACAATCCCGTTTAAGACATTGGGAAAGGTAGTCAGGGCAATCTGTGTTTGTCTGGGTTTTATTGGAATAACTACTTTGACTTTTTCTTTTGGGACAGAAGGCGGAGGAGTAGGCTTCACAACAATATCCATCTCGCTTCTTATTTGGGAAGCTTGAGTCACCAGTTTTTGTAGATCAGACATAACTTGATTGACTTGTTGACCATAGTCTACTGTTACAGGTGAAGCTTGGGTTGCAGCCTGTTTTATTTGGTTTAAGGACCGTTCAGCCTGAATAATCCTAACCTGCAGGCCTTGGGCTTGTTTGGCCAGATCAACTGTTTTACCAAGATCCTCAGTGGTGGGAAGAGGAGCAGCAGTCGGCGCTGGCAGTGTAGGCATTTCCTCTTTGATTGGTTGGGGTCCCAGACTGGATACGAACATGACATACCGGCTTTTAAAAAGCAAATCCTCTTTATAATCTTTCCCTGCTTTTTCCCATGTTCTTTTTGTGGGAGAAAAAATTGTTTTTAAAAAGGTTATCACCCAATAATCCAGCGGCCGTGAAGCAAAAGGTAAAAAAGCAAAAGCCACTCCTAAAAGGGCAGAGATGATAATCACAGGCCAGGCTGCTAAAGGGTAATCTTTTGAAGCAGTTACAAAGAGAAAATAGGCAAAGCCAATACCTGCTGCCAGGTACACAAATTGTTTTAAGGTCATATCCCCCACCAGGTGGAATTGGAAATTAGTGACATTTTGCGGAATAGGGTGTGGTTCCATAGCACTTAATATATACATCGTGAAAATACTATAGTCTAGGGGTACAAAATAGGTCAAAAAATATACAACATACAGTATCTTGACATGAAGCGTAGCTTACTCTAGTGTAAAAATACAATTTAAAAGGAACAGATTGGATCAGACCAGTCATTCCAGGGGAAGATAGTGTAATTCTATCGCTATGCCGTAACCGTAAAGATCCACTTCGCATAAAGCTACGCGGATCGAAGCCGGGCTGCCTGGGTTTCTTAAAATATCTTCGAGCAAAGAAAGAATGAGTTTTTCTAACCCTCGGAGAGAGGGTTTTTTAATGTTATGAGAACACCGGAAACAGAAATTGCCATAAAAGATGGTTTTGATACTGCCCAATCTGTGGACAGACTTTTGAGAGAAAAAAGCGCTTATATCAATCGGCCCGATGCTGACCGAAATTTGCCCATTCAAGAGTCCCAAGATACTCATCTGGAAAGAGTAGACAGAATACAGGAAAGATGGAATTTGGGTCCGGGCGCAGGAGGCAGCAGCAGGATTCTGTCTTACAATCCTGTTTTAGACAGGGCAAATTTTGAGAGATTGTTGGAAGAAGGCGCCACAGAAGATCAAATAGCAGCTTTCAAAAGAGATTTGATCATGGAAATGGAAACAAATCTTTGTGAAAGATTTCATGCTGCCAGAACCGTTGTAAAATATGTTTTGGATGATCAGGGAAATGCTTATGGTGAAAATGATTTTGCCAACGAACCAATAGATATTGTATTTCAAAGAGGAGCCTTATACAGAATAGCCCAAGGTTCGCCCGAACCGCAAAGAGAATTAAGCGCGGTTGAGGGCGGCATAAAAGCCAAAAAAGAGCTTGCCAGAGAGAAAACTCCTTTGTATTCCAAACAAATCGTAATTTCTCCGCCGGGGCTAAGTTACAGAGATAATTTTGTGGATATCTATGAAGCAAGCCTGGACCCCCAAACAGGCAGAAGAATTATTATCATGAGCCGCTTTGCCTCTTCTTTAACTGATGATGAATACAGAGAAAGACTTACCCGCTTGCAGCCTGATTATCTTGACGGGTTTGAAGGCAGTTTTGATGTCTGGTGTTTGCAAAATCCGTTGAAAGGAGACCAAAGGCAAGCGCATGTCATATTTAATGAGAAGTTCAGAGGGCAACAACAAGCCACAGAAGAAGCCGATATGCAGTCAATATTGAAAGAATGCAGTAATCTGATCCATTCTTATAAAGAAGCCGTATGTGGAAAGATTTTTAATGCTAGAGAACTTGCCAAAGCCTTTAATGCTGTGCTTAATAAAGCCGATGCTGTCAAGGAATGGCTGGATAAGAAAGGTAAGAATTTTTTTAATACTGCTGTTAGTTTTGTTAAACATATTGGCAGAGATTTTAGAAACGCGCAAGAGGAGACAGGCTGGTTTGGCATGCAGCAGGTAAGAGAATTCCTGGCAGCCTGCGGATTATCAGGAGGATTTTCTTTGGGAAATATTATTGGGGGGGTCAAAAATATTATTTCAAAGGTTTGGGGAAGGGTAAAGAGTTTATTTGCAGGAAAAGATAAATACGGATCTTTGGAGTTTGAGTGTCCAAAATGTGGCGCTACAAACAGGAGGCCCCGCGGCCAGCTTATCCCCAACTGCCAGCACTGCGGTAAAGATGTCAGGTGCTAAGCATGTTTTGACTGTTGACATTTAGATGCTTTTATGCTAATATGTCATTATTATGATTCGCACCACCGTAAGATTACAGGAAGACCTGTTTATAGAAGCCCGCAAAAAAGCCATAGATGAAAGGGTGGCCTTTGCAGATATAATTAGTCAAGCATTACAAAACTATTTGGGCAGACCTGTGATAAAACAACCGGAAAAATACAGTTTAAAAGTTTACAGTATGGGTAAGGTTAAAGGTGATTTAAGAAGAGCGCAAATTTATGATAATATCTGACCCACTGCTTATTGATACCAATGTTTTAGTCTACGCGCATAATCAGGATAGTCCTTTCCACAAACAATCTTTGAGTCTGGTTAAAGCAGCCATTGCGGGAGAGTTTAGGGGAGTTTTGGCAGAGCAAAATCTTGTGGAATTTTATTCCATTGTTACGGATAAAAGAAGAATTGCCAAACCGCTCCCGCCTCTAAGAGCCCGCGAATTACTTGAAGATTACTTGAAATTGCCTTTTGAGATTATTTTCCCCAATAAAGAAACTATTGGTAAATTGTTCATGCTTTGCAAGGAAAGTAAAATTAAAAACGGCAGAGTTTTTGACGCGCATCTTGCGGCTACCATGTTGTCTCATCAGATTAAGCATATAGTTACAGCCAATGTGAAAGATTTTAAGTCTTTTACTGAAATTAAAGTCCTAAATATAGAAGATTGTTAAAAACAATTAATTTTTCCCTCATTCCCGTCAAGATCCGTAAATAGTACTTGACAAAAAGTAATACTTAATGTATATTAGTGATTGTGAAAAGAAAATTATTCAACCAATTGATTGATAGAATAGATGTACCAGAAGCAATTATTGTGACTGGAATGCGCAGAGTGGGAAAAACAACGCTGCTTAAGCAAGTATATGATTCATTAAATAGTGAGAATAAAATTTTTCTTGATTTGGAAAATCCTGTTAATCAAAAATACTTTGAAGAAATAAATTATGAGGCTATTAAATACAAATTCCAGACATTAGGTGTAGACATATCTCAAAAGTCCTTTATATTTTTAGATGAAATACAGAATGTTTCTAATTTGCCCTCGGTTGTTAAATACCTTATTGATCATTATCAGATCAAGTTTTTTCTGACAGGTTCAAGCAGTTTTTATCTTAAAAATTTATTCTCCGAATCCCTTGCAGGCAGAAAAATAATTTATGAGTTATTTCCTTTGGATTTTGAGGAGTTTTTGCTTCTTAAAGAAAGTAAAATTATTGTCCCGGAAAAGATTAGTGAATCTATTCACCAAGCAATAATCCCCTTGTACAAAGAATATATCGAGTTTGGTGGTTTTCCAGGGGTAGTTATGAAAACTTCACTTGAAGAAAAGCGTGAAGCATTGATGGATATATTTAGCGCTTATTTTAATAAAGAGGTTTTAAACATTGGGGGATTTAGAAATAATCAGGCTGTCAGAGATTTAATACTCTTACTAATAAGCAGGGTAGGCAGCAAAATTGATGTACAAAAATTATCTACTGAACTGGGAATAACAAGAGTAACTGTGATGGGATACCTTGCCTTTTTGGAGGGGACATATTTTATATCGCTTATCCCGCCGTATTCCACAAATAAAGATACGGAAATAAGATTGGCAAAAAAAGTATATCTCTGTGACAGCGGTTTAGTTAACAGTATACAAAATATTTCTTTTGGTAATCTTTTTGAAAATACAGTCTATAATCAGTTGCGTGCTAAAGGTGGTATTAATTACTATCAGCGTAAGAGTGGTGTAGAGATAGATTTTATTCTTAAGAAGCAAACAGCTTACGAAGTTAAAACAAAAGCAACCTTTTTCGATAAATCAAAACTTAGTAGACTGGTAAAAGAGCTTAAATTAAAAACAGGTAATACGGTTTCATTTGAGTATTCCGGTGGTAAGACTGTATATGGTTTTCAACTTTAGTAATTTTTAACTTCAACCCCGTCAGGATTTTGTAAGAATTTAATCAAGCACTTCGCTAACGCTCAGTGTAAACTTCTCGCAAGAAAGGATTTGACCCGCGCAAATTTTGAATAAATTTGTTCGGGTTGACACCCTTTTGAAAAAAGGGATACACTAAAATGAGTAAAGAAATAATTATGGCAGAAACAGCAGTGGAAGCTCCTGATCAGGACGCCGTTGATACGGTGCGGGGAGCGGAGCAATTTTTGGCTCAAGCAAGAGCGCAACATGATGATGTCCCCCCAATCGATTATGATGCGGCAGGGTCGGTGGGAGCAGAACCGGCTACCCCTGCAGATGCCGGTGGAGTAACCCCCGAAGGGCCAAGAGGACCTGAAAGTCCAGAGTGGATATGGAGTCCGGAATTTCGTAGAGAAGGCAGAAAAATTGCCAGAGCCATTCTTGCGTTGGAAAAGTTGCCTTATAAAGATAAGTACAATGCTGAAAATGGGAAGAAACTGAATGATCTTTATGTGGAATGGAAAAAGTGGTATGCCGGTAAAGAGGATCAATCAGATAAAAGAAAACCTTTTGAGGAAAGTAAGGCTCCTCCTTCTGAAGAGCTAGGCGATGCAGTTTATACAGCAGAAGAGCTTAGAGCTGCAGCAGAATACGATGAAGAAGCTCCGCTTGAGCAACGGCCTGCTGGTGAACGTGATTTGTTACTGGATGAGAGTGGGACTCCCTTACCTCCACTTAAAGATAGAAAAGAGGATGATGGAAGCGTAACAGAAGGTTTACTGACTAAATATAAGCGATTGCGTAGGGAAAGAGCCACAGATGATCAGATAGATGAAGTGGAAGGACAGTTGGGAAGATATTTCAGAGAAGCAAAAAGGTTGGGTCTTTTAAATGCTGTAGATGACTCCTTAGGACCACTCTATAAAAAACTAAAAGAAAACATAGTTAAAAAAGAAGTTCCTACCAGCACACTTTGGAGAACTGAAGTACGAAGGGTTCAAAGAGAGATCTCACAGATGGGAAAGGACTTTTTTGAGATGGAATTGGAAGTAGGTGTTCATAACGAAGAAGAACTTATTAGACTGGAGGGGGTTTGGAATGTTTATACAGATGTAGCAATTGAAAGATTTAAAGCCCTGCTTAGTAAGGAGGGAGGAGTAAGGGTCGGGCCTACAATTAACGGTGAGTACAATTTTAATATCGAAGAAGTTACTTTTAGTGTTGATACAGGTGAAGAAGGGTTAAGGAGGTTTCTTCCAAAAGATACACAATTAAGGGATATTGTGGAGAGAGATATTAGTACAGAGGGAAGAATTCTTACCCCGGAAGAAGAATTATTAAGGAGCGAAACAGAAGAGGTATTAAAACGGCTTGCAGGTGGTAATGAGGATAGATTTAAGCAATTGGTTGATAACAGAGATGCAGCATACAAAATGCTTATCATGGAAAGGGAAGCAAGGTACGAAAGTAACAAAGAGGAGAGGCAAGAGGCATTAAAGAATTTGGCCGGGGACCGGGATACATACAGACGACTTGCAATAGACAGGGAGCTTTATTGGAGCCCGACTTACGCAAACTATTATGAAGTTTATGCCGTAACAGAGGAGCAATTCCAGAAAGCAGCAGATACTTTTACTCAATGGCTTAGATCAGGGTTGACCAAATCTCCAAATGAGCTTTTTCAGCGTGTCAGCGGTTTTAAAGATGCTTTAACCACGGCTGGGGCAAGATCAAAGATGAGTGTAGATTTTATGGTAGGCTTAAGACAGGAATTGGAAGGGATAATTGGAGTGTTGGGTGCCGACCATGCAAATGAACACTATAATCCTGATTATTTGAGGCAGTTTTTAGATTTTGTAGCTGCAGATGAAGGCCCTGCCCGTTTTGTCAGATTAGGCAGGGCATACAAAGGTAAAATATCCGCACTTTTATGGAGGTTTGACAATGATCCCGAACTGGAATTATTCTTTGCTACCTATGGTTCAAGAGGGCAGTTGTTCGAAGAAAGGAATGTTGTGGAATTACATGGGCTTCGGGAACAGATTAAAGATAAGTTAATCGAGGAAATGCTGGGAGTTGATATTAAAAGTTATGATCCGCGGGATCCTGCCAGAAGAATTCATGTAGATTACAGAGAGGCAAACCTGGATGACTTATCCAGATTTCAACCAGAGGAAGACACACAAAATCTTTTTGAAGGGTTTACTTTAGAGGATCAGGATAATTATTATGCGGATCCAGGATTTAAACGCAGACTGCAGATGGTGCAGACGGCAAAAGCAATTGAATTGCAGCTTAAAGATGGCAGAAGATTAGGTGATTTACCTTACTCGAATGAAGATAGAGTAGCCTACCTGCGTTACAAAAAAGGAGAATTAAAACTTACAGAATATGAAGAAAGGCTTGTTAAGGCAGTAGCGATCCGGAATTTTTTTGATGAGGGTGGAAAACTGGAAGATTTGAAAAAAGCAGATAAGGCAGGTTTGGGATTATATGAAATGTATATGGAGACCAAAAATGCCGTAGATTTGGCTATGGAGATGTATGGGGTGATGGGTGAAAAATCCAGAAGAAGAGGAGGGGTTTATCTGGTAGATAGAAATCCGGTTGCAATCTCTTATATAAATTTTGCTAAATGGGAAGAACATATTGCTGACGATCGTTTAACTGAAGAGGAGAGAAAAGCGAAAAGACTGGGAAATCTTTTGATTGAATTAAGAACCGGCAAGAAAAAGCAAGAACAACTAAGTGTTGAAGATCTGGAGTTTTATAAAAAAGTAAGCAGTAATCAGTTTGTTGACTATATTCCAAACAACAAGGCAGAACAACTTACCCAGTTTGCGGAGAATTGGGTTAAAGCTACATACGGAGGGGAATTGGATTCGGAGATTCAAGAGAAAATAGGGCGGGAACGCATGTCTGTAGAGGAGTATCGTAGGCTCGAAGCAGAACTAGGAAATGCTGGCCTGTCAGATGCTAGACGAAGTGAGATTGAGGGTAAATTAAGACCCAAAGGCATACCTGCCGCTGAACTAAAATACAGAGTAGACCAGGCCAGAAGAATGGCTATGTGGGCTATAAAAAGCAATGGGCACAGTGCTGTGTTATGGGATTTTACCCTGTTGCAGAATGGTAAACCAGTAGATCCCAATACCTTGGGTTATCATGGATTTTATCAGGATAATGAATCAGGAGGCAAAGAGAAAGAGTTTATTGCTTATGGTCAGAATTCTTCTGCACGGGATCCTGTGGAAAGATACAGGTATTGTGTTCCTGTAAACCCGAGGATTCTGGGTTATAACAAAAACGGAGAAGAGGTAATTTTGGTTTTTGATGCTGACGGCAGGCCTTTTGGTTTGGATTATGACAAAACAGGTCAGGCAGAGATTTATAACAAGCCCAGTGGGGGTCAGCGCATTATTTTTGACAATCTTAATAAAACTTCTAGAGCAGTCCCAATGCAGCTTAAAACACCAATAGAACAGCTTGACGGTAGCCTTAAACCCGGAGAAATCCATGTGGGTTTTGGAATACCCCGTCGTCTTTTTTCCCATCCTTATTTCCGCTGGTCAGGCCATCCTTATCCGGGTTATCAGGAAGAGCAAACAGGCCAGTTTCTAAACGAAGAAGCTTTTAAAGGCGCAGAAAGAATTAAAGCAGGAGAATCACTGCCGGAAGATGAAAAGCCTTATGCAACCCAGCGTTTGATAGTTGATCCGACGCTGCAGCGCACAGGGCATTTTAAGAGCCATGAAAGCAGGGAAGATAAAATCATTCTGTCTGCGGTTGAAGAATCATACATGGGGCACTGGAGGATTAGGGATGAGCTAAATCAGATGTTTTTGCCTGACGGCCCGGATGTTGAGAGCAGCCGTACTGCCTATATTGTGCAGGATGACGGAGGATCTATAAAGCAGTGGGAAAACCTTATGTTTGAAGCTGCCAGGTGGCCTAATATGAAAATCAGAAGAGCAAGATCGCTTACCTCGGTACTGCCTTTGCATTTTGCTTCAATGTCGGAAATATGGGGGTCAGGAGGAGCTTTGAATACTTTGAGAATGCTTGGTTATAAAGAATATAAAATGGTTAATTTGTTTGCCTTACAAAAATGGGTTGCTCAAACCAAAGGGGCGCAGGATGAATATAATGCTCTGTTTGGTTTTGTCAGCGAACAGGAGGGAAAAAGCAAGGAAGGCGTGGGTGAAAAGTTTACCAATGATGCGGATAGGTTAGATAAGTTCATTGCGCAGCTTCGTGATACTTTTTATAAAGATGGTGTCTATCATCCGGAAGCGGGAGCTGAAGATATAGATAATGAGTTTATGAATGCTGTTAGAGATTCACTCAATAGGTTTGAAATTACTATTCAAAAAGGAAGAATATTGGAATCTGATATAAGAGGTGAACGCGCTCCGTTGTGGCTTGAAGGAATAGATATCTATGAAAGAAACCCTGATGGCAGTATAAAGACTGATGTTGCAGACCAAAGAATTTATAACCAGGATGTTGATAAAAATAGAGAATCAGGTTCGTCAAGACACAATGGCACAATATGGTTTTGGAGGGGTGTCAGATGGCTTGCGTCCGGTGAGCATTGGGAAGGGCAGGAAACCTATCCCGGCCAAGCTATATTCTATGATTTTATGAACCAATATACATATGAATCTATGAGAGCCGTGAGAGAAAAGAGACCGGGCGCAAAACTGCAAACCCATTGGGAATGGTTACTGGGTAAGATAGTCAGGTAAGGAATAGTTACTTAAACTTAGCTTTTACTTTTTGTATAATGGGATTAGATTGAAACCCTCCCCCTATCCTGGTTCCTAATCCACCTTTGGAGTGCGTTTGACTTGGCTCATATAAGCCGCTTGCCTTGTTCCAGACATATGCTGGTTCATCAGTTACTCTTCCTACCTGTCCGGCTATGCCGGAGGCGCCTTGTGAGGCTTGGCCTGCATAACCCCTGCCCTCCCTGTAACTGCTGCCAAGTTCCTGCCCGATTAACTGTCCTGCCACCCCTACCCTGCCAATGGTCCGGGCAATAATATCAGGTATGGCCGGCAATGCCATCAATGCCCCAAAAGCCAGCAAAAGATGTATAAAACTTAAATCCAAACCACCAAACAAAGGAAAAGTTGACCCTTCAACGATTTTTCCTTCAGCTGCCTGGGCTACAGGCGTAAAAGCGGTTTGTTTTGTTTGATTTAACTGGGAAATTATAAATACGCTTGATTGAGGCGGTTGTACAAAATCCTTCCCCAAAATAAATGCCACAAAATAAAGTACTGCCAAAACAGCAGGAAAAGCCAGAATATTGGCCAGCATGTTTAAAATCCAACCCGTGGCTATGCTTTGCCTGCCGGGTAAAGCTGCTGCCAAAAACTGGAAAGGAGCGGTAATGGTTAAGAAAATGATAGCTAAATAATTATTGATTAAACGAAGCAATAGCCTGAACATGGCATAAATCAGAATTATCATAGCTGCAAAAGATAAGGCTGTGCTAGCCATAGCTTGAGGTGCAAAATAACCGCCCCCAAATGATATTGCTCCTGCTACTATTTGGCCGGGGCCTCCAGCCATGCTCCCAAAAGGCATGATAAATTGAGAAACCACAAAGCTTGTTAGGGTGGAAAGGGCTTTTTGCGGATCCATATCTAATGGGTTGGTTCTATTTGTATTCGGGTCTGCCAGATTATTCCAGATTGAATCTACGGCATTTTTTACCTTGTTTTGACTAACTGCTTTAGTAAACGGGGTGAAAAGACTCAAAATATTTTGTTGTTCTATATCCGACACTAAATTTTGGGGATCTTTATCAGGGCGTTGGGCAATAGAGAAATAATAACCAACCACATTTGTCCCCACATAGGCCATGTCGGAAATCAGTCCTGCCAGAAAAAAGCTGAAAGTAATCATAACCAGCCCGATCACCAGTCCGGGCAAAGCTGCCTGGGCCGTGATGACTGTCTGGGGGTTAATTCTTTGCCTAAACATTACCATCAGTCCGATTACCACAAAAATAATAATCATAAACACATAAGCTATATTCCGGGAAGCTTCCCACAAATTTAAAATCGGGTTTAATACTCCTGCCCCTGACCCTGACACCTGGGCATGGGCTGCTTTGACAAATCCAAAGCCCTGCCCCACACTAGCCAAGTAGTCAACAGTCCTAACAGGCGGGTGTTTGTATAATAGCCCGATTAAAGAAGTGCCGGCTCCCAAAGCTCCCCCTTGCAAATTCACTTGTGATAAAACAGGAATACCATTTTGGTAGGTTAAACAAGGTTTGCCAATAACAGAAGAACCAACAGCCAGACAGGAAAACGAATGGAATAAATTATGGACCAGCAGGTCGGTGTAGATAGGGGAAGCAGGGGAGACATAAGAGGGTATAGGAGCTTGGGCCAAGGTAGGTGAAGGCAAAAGTAAAAAGTAAAAAGTAAAAATAAAAAGAAATGCTGCTAAGAGATTCTTTACTAATCGTTCAGAATGACAGTTCATAATATAACACTAAAACAAATTTTAGATCTTTGCAAGCTTTATTTGCACCAGTCAAAGCCTAGATTGTAACCGCATAAAGCCCGGACATCAAAAAATGTTACCTGTACCCCTGTAACAGCTTGTACCAGTTGCAGTATTATCCAGGCAATGGCTAGAAAGAGGATACCCAATAGGGCCCAGATTAGAGCCTGATGGGCGGCTTGGATAGCTTTAGGTTCTCCCCCTGAAGTTAGATATTTTATCCCTGCCCAGGCAAGCACAACTGAAGAAACAATAAAACTCAAGCCCACTATCACGGAAATGACTTTGGTAAAAACTTCTTCAATCTGCTGCAAACCGGCCGGACAGTCCAAGGTTGGTTTAGCCGGATCACAAACTGCATAGGCCGGGAAAGTAAAAAGTAAAAAGTAAAAAGTAAAAAGCATTAAACCTGTAACCTTTCTCATTACTTTCAGAGTAGCACCAACAGGGCGTAAAGGTCAATTAGGATAATTAAGGTTTATGTTGGGCTGGGGTTGGGAGTTGGGATAGTAATATTTTCTATATTAATTCCGGTAAATTGTCCGGCCACTCTGGCCAAGGCAAAAGCTATAGCTAAAACAGCCATGCCAATCAAGGCATTAATGATTTTGCTCCGCGCTTTTCCCACAGCTTCTTTGTCCCCGCCTGAAGTAATCCATTCAAAAGCTCCCCAGATCAGCATCACCAAAACTAATAAAACTCCTACACCAAAAACCAGTGTTAAGAAATTGCTGACAAATTCCCCCAGATTACTGTAACCTTGCTTGGGTGGTGTAATTTTTATAGTAGGAGCTGGACTCATAATCTAATCATATTCATAAAACTATTTGCTTGTCAAGCCAGCAAAATTTTGCATTATTGTCCTACAAAAAACTTAAAGCCGGTAAACTGGCCTAATACTTGAATTAGGGCAAAAGCAATGGCAAAAAGAACAATGCCCACCAAGGCATTGATAATTTTTTTCCTGGCAGAGTCCAGTTTTTCCTTGTCTCCTTCCGATGTCATCCAGTCCCATGCCCCCCAAAGCAGCATAAAAATCAACACAATCCCTGCCAAACTGTAAAATAAAGCCACCAGATTGCTTAAAAACCTGCTGATCCCCCCTGCCCCTGTTGGATCTTTGCCAATAAACTGCTGGAGGGGGATAGGAGGTTCAATAGAGCCGAAAGATTTTTTAACAGGATCAGGCCGGCAATAATAATATTGAAGAGGGAGAGGTGCTTGGGTATCAAGTTGGCAAGAATGATCTTTGTCTCTGCAGCGATTAGTTTCGCCATCAGGACAATGACCACCACTAGGGATGTCATCCTTTGCTGATACATTAGCTGTATTAATCAATAGTATGATGGTAAAAAATATTAAAACAGCAATTTTTTTAACCATGTAAAAATATATTATCAGATTTTTGTAGTATAATAAAGCTATGGCTGAAACCGGTCGTGGTGAAATAAGTAGCGCAAGACAGGTTGATGCCGGGCCATCGGTTAAGGCAAGAGTAGGACGGTTTTTTGGTGTAGGTTTGGCTGCTGCTACTTTGGGTTTAGGCCTTGATCAAGGAACGGCTCAAGCGGTAGATCCCACAGCTACAGCTACATCTGAACCAGTCAAAACTCCTATACCTGCTCCCACAGTTTCTCCTACACCGGATGCCACAAGAACTGCTCAAGAAGCACTATCCAAAGATTTGGATGAAAAAATTAAACAAGAAACAGAGAGAATAGAACGAGAAAAAGCCAAAAAAGCTCTTGACGATGCAAATACTGCTAAACAAGCAAGACTCGATGCCCTTCTTACTCCAACTGCACCACCCGCACCTACTAAAACTCCCACACCTACTCCTACGCCGAATGCCGTAGCTACAGCTCAAGCAAAGGCATTTATTGCCCAAAGGGAGAGAGAATTTCAAGCTGCTGATGCAGCCGCAGCTCAAGCCACGCCTCCACCCCCCACAGCAACTCCCAGACCTGATGAGCCGGGTGGGAGGGATTCTACTCCTGTTCCTCAACTTACTCCCGGAGCAGGCACAGATGGTGGATCAGGTGGATTTGATCTTGGGAAGTTAGTTAGAGACAATGCAGGCTTATTAATAGGGGGAGGGGTAGCAGTGATTGCAGCAAAACTAGGTATACCAGCTATTTGGAGGAAAATGAGGAGATTAAGAGGGGCGGAACCTCTTCCTGATCTTCCTGTTGTAGAACCTGTGGGTCATGCAGGCACAAGAGGAAGGGATGAATACCGACCTCCGGTTCCCCCCTCCCCCTGATTCTTTGTCTTGAAAGGGAGATGGTCTTTAAAATTATTAAGTTTTTATAATCTCCACGCCTGTGATGCCAAAAAGGCTGGATAGCAAGAATTGTAACACCAAAAAGGCAAACATTAAAATTATAAAGCCAATAATGGCATGGGAGATCATTTGCCTTGCCCCTGCCATTTCTTCTTTATTCCCTCCTGCTTTTAAGTATTTAAACGCCCCGAAAAGAAAATACAGTATTACCATGGCAGCAGTAACGGAAAATATGGGGGTAACCAGTTTGCTGGTGGCCCCGCCCAAAGATGTAAGATCCCCAAAGCCAAAATGTTGGCCAATGGGAATGGGAGTTTGGGCATGGACGGGAATGTAAAAAGTAAAAAGTAAAAAGTAAAAAGTAAAAAGTAAAAAAACTAGTTTAATTGTAAATTGTAAATTGTAAATTGTAAATTTTCTCAAAATGGTACTCCTCCTCTTCCCGGAGTGAATATCTCCCCTGCATATTTGGCAATAAGAAAAGACATCAAAGTTACCAACATCCCGATTATAGCCCACTTAATTCTGTTTCTGGCTTTGGCCAGACTTTCCTTTTCCCCGCCGGCAAAAATATAGGCCCACGCTCCCCACACCAGCCAGTAAAAAGCCAAAAATACTGCCAGGAAAAAGATAATGTTTAAAAAAGAGGAAATAATACTGCCCAGATCAGGAAACTTAGTCCCCAGCGGATCAGGTTGGGGAATATTGCCAAAACCGGGTATTTGAACAGATACCATATTCATAAATTTCTAATTTCTAATTACTAATTTCTAATCAAATCCCAATTTCTAAATATTCAAATTATTTAGGTTAATTAGGTCAATTAGTAATTAGGTTAATTTATTTAACTTTCCTATAAATTGAGTTAAATATCAAGTTTAATTCTTTGGCTTCCTGCCATAATGGTTTCGCTTCCTCTTTTAAAGCTGGAACTGCAACGGCAATCATTTTAATAAAGTGCTTAGCCTCTCTTGCTTCTTTTTTGCAAATACCAATCTTATGTTTAAAATCTGCTTTACTCTCTGCATCATCCGCTTCAGAGTAATTGGCTCCCACGCTAGTACCACATTTGACTAGTTGTGTAATCAAAGGATCTGTTATCGGTCCTCGGGGCATCTTTTGACAAAATTTAATGACATCCTCTCCAAATTTAGCAGTTCTTTCTTCTAAATCAAATTTTTTGTCATTCTGTTCATTAGTCATTTTTTAGGTCAATTAGAAATTAGGTTAATTAGGTTAATTTATTACTATTATCTCTCAAATCCCGGTATCCCCAAAATATCAACCCCGATTATCTGCAGCAGTAAGACGGCAAATATGATAAACAGCAGTCCAATTACTGCCGAGGTTAATCTGTCTTTTCCTGCCTGCAGGGTTTCAGGATTTCCGGCCGAGGTCAGCATCTGAAATGCTCCCAGCAGCATCATCAAAAATGCCAACCCTCCCCCAATGCCAAGCGCAAACTTTAACACATCCTGTACCAAATCCGCAGGATTGGTATGTATGCACCCAATGGCTGTTTTAATGGCTGGTTTTGTTTCCCCCTCACACTTTAAACCTCCTGCTTTAGCGCAAACAGCATATTTATCAGTACCAATACCTTTTGTAGGATCAAAATCAGAGCCTGGTTTTGGCTCTTTACATATTTTTCCAGCCACTACGGTTTGAGTTGTGAAACACTGAAGGGAATCTGGTTCACAAAAAGTTCTTAAAGCCGCACACTGAGTGGGTTGCGTAGGTGTTACTAGGAAATTGACTATGATATTGTTACACCGATCTGTACTCCTATCATATTTAATAAAGGGTGGTGCATCACAGCAACTTTTGCCTGTTGGCCCGCCAACTGAAAAATCCTCTGGACCTATGACAGATGTGCCATTGGATTCGCATCTGCTGGTGCTGGCAGGGGATATTGTAAGCTGATACATGCCGACGTAAATAAACGGGCCAATCTCTTTTTCTATCACGCCACTACTATTGGCAATATAGCAATCAGCGAAGAAGGGTGAATAGCCCGGGCCGGGGATTGTTGATGTCAATTTTTGTTCCTGCCAGTAATACTTTTTGTTCGGGATTAAGCTGGATATAGTAAGCATCTTTGATTTGCCAATATCTAAATCTCCTATAGGATCAGGTTTTATTGTTGCAGCTTTGATCTGTCTAGGCAACAATACAAAGATTGAGAAGAAAAAGAAAGCCAGGATGAAAGCAGTAATTATTTTCCCCATATTTTTACCTTAGCACAAATTAGAGTTAGGGTCTAGGCCCCTGTATCCCAGTAGTCATTGTTATTAATCCTTTCATTGACAATGCAAACAATTAATGGTATTCTTTCATTATAGATGAAATCTTTTAGTGAGATACGCACGCTTTTAATAGAACAACAAAAAGAACTCTTACGCAAAGATTTAGGGGTGGAGCGTGTCAGACTTGCTGAAATTACCTTATATAAAGATACACCTTTTACAGTAGTGATATCAGGTCTTCGCCGGGCAGGGAAGTCAACATTGCTAGCACAATTGGCTCACAAATTTTATCCTGATAACGAATATTTTTATGTCAACTTCGAAGATGAACGGTTCTTAACCTTTACTGTTTCTGATTTTGCCAAGTTGCATGAGCAGCTCATAGAGTTATTTGGTAATAAAAAGATATTTTTACTTGATGAAATTCAAAATATTGAAGGATGGGAAAGATTTGTTAATAGAATGATAGCAGCCGGCTATAAATTTTATATAACAGGTTCAAACGCTTCGTTTTTAAGCAAAGAGTTAGGCACTAAATTAACCGGACGGTATATACCTATTGAGCTTTTCCCGTTTTCTTTTGAAGAATACTTACAGTTTAAAAAGGTAGTAGTTCCTGATATGAATAAACTAACTACCGTCGAGAAAGGAGAGTTAAAGAATTCCTTTTGGGAATATTTAAAGAAAGGTGGGATACCTCAAGCACTCCAATATCCAGAACTACCAATTCATAAAACACTTTACGATGATATTCTTAATAGAGATATTGGCGCACGCTATAAACTCACTGGTATAAAACCCTTAAGAGAACTGACATTTTACCTCCTTAGTAATATTTCTGCGTTAGTTTCCTACAATAAACTAAAGGAGTTATTACAGTTGGGAAGCGTGAATACTGTATCAAGCTATATAGATTATTTAGGTGCCAGCTGGTTACTTTTTGCGATGAACCGCTATGCATTTTCAGTCAAAAAGCAGCAGATAGCAAACAAAAAAGTCTATTGTATTGATACAGGACTCGTAAAATCAGTTGCTTTTTCTTTCTCTGAAGATAGAGGAAAGTTTCTAGAAAATATTGTCTTTTTAAAGCTTCGCAGACTTAATGATGAAGATCTTTACTATTACAAAACCGAAAAAGACAGAGAAGTTGATTTTTACCTCCCAAAACAAAAGACTTTTATTCAAGTTTCTCAAACCCTAACTGATCCTGCAACCAGAGAAAGGGAAGTGCAAGCTTTAGTTGAAGCAATGGAAGAAATTAAAGGAGACAGTGCATTTATTGTTACAGAGGATGAAAAAGAAACCCTTTCTGTGGGTAATAAAATAATTTCTATTATTCCGGTTTATGAGTGGTTATTTGAGAATCAAAAACAATAATTTGTTAGGGTCTACCTCTCGCTTCTTAAAATTTTTTCAATCAATTCAAAGAATGGAAGAATATAGATTTTGGTTTTATCCATCTGGATCTTGAAATTTCTGCCAAGATGCACAATATATCCTTTTCCAGGATTATATTTTGATGCAAAATTTCTAAAAGAACGGGTAAGTTCAATTTTTTTCATCTTTGAATATTTTATCTCAATTGGTATAATCTCCAGTCCTTTTTCCAAGACAAAGTCAACTTCTGCCTGATCGCGCGTCCTCCAAAAGTGGATTTGGGTGGGCGTTGACTCAAGCTGCGCCCTCAACATATTAAAAACAAAGTTCTCAAATAGATGTCCGCTTAATGGAGATGGGATCCGGGGCAATCCGAAAAGCCCCAGGAGCCAATTACGAAGTCCGATATCGTAAAAATAATATATTGGCGCTTTGGTAATTTCTTTTCTGGTGTTTCTGTAATATGGCGTGACCTTTTTAAGGATAAAAGTTTGCTCCAAATACCACAAATAATGCTTGACAGTTTTTTCGTCAATATCAACGGTTGATGAAAGCTCTGTTACATTGACAAGACTGCCAATCTGTGAGGCAATGATTTTCAAAAGATTACTCAAAGCTTCTGTTTTTTCCAGGCGCAGCAGGTCTCTTAAATCTCTATCTATATAACTTTGGTAAATCTCCTGCATTTCGCTTTGTTTCAAAGAGATTGAGTCTGATAAGACTACCCGCGGGTATCCTCCAAAAACCATGTATTCAGAAAGCAAATGTTCGGTTTTGGCTTTTTCCACAGTAAAAAAATCATTTAGCCTGTCTTCATAGCGATAACCGGTTTTATAATTGACAAATTCTTCAAAACTTATTGGTTCAATCGTAAAGAGCTGTTTTCTTCCTGCCATCGACTCTGGTATTTTTGCTTTAAGCTCAAGGCTTCCTGAACCTGAAATAATAAATTTATGCGGCAGGCGCATATCAAAGATGCCTTTTAAGAAAAGCCCGGCATTTTCTTTGCGCTGAATTTCATCAATAAAGACAAATGTTTTTTCCCTGCCTGCCACAAGATTGATATATGAAAGTAAGGCGGCTTGCGAGGTGACTTTCAATGCATCCTCCTCATTATCCAAGTTTAACCAGATTGTTTTTTTACCTTCGTTTGCTAACATCTTTTGTAAAATCTGCATTAAGTAGGTTTTTCCCACCTGTCTTGGACCAGTAATAATAGTCATCTGGTCTGACGAAAGATGCTGCACAAGCGAGGTAAGTATTTTTCTTTTAATCATATACTCCTATTCTAGTACCTTTTTTCCAGGAGTCAAGTAACGGAATAGTCGGGTAAAGCAGTTTAAATTTATTAATACCTTAATAATACCATATTTTTACCTTAGCGCAAATTAGGGTTAGGGCCTAGCTGTTTAAGAATTGTTCAAAATTATTCGGATCAATAATCTTATAAGTACTGTTTTTATAAACAGAGACAAATTCTTTCCCTGCTGAAGTTAGTTTGGTTTTTTTGGGTGTGAACTTAAACTCAAACGCTGTCAAATGTCCTTCTTTTTCTTCAATCAAATCAATTTCTTTCTGGTCATAGGTACGCCAAAAATATAAATTGGCAAACCTACTTTTATTAACTAGACTTTTTAATTTTTCTATCACGCACAAGTTTTCAAACATCACACCGCTGTCGCTTCTTAAATTCAGCTGATTAAAATTCCGTATCAGCGCGTTTCTAAGACCTAAATCTATAAAATAATACTTTGAAGTTTTGGAAATTTCTTTGCGTAAATTACGGCTGAACCCACGGATATTAATAATTACAAACATTTTTTCTAAAAGATCTAAATACTTTTCAACTATAATTTTTGAAAGTGATAGATTTTGTGCAAGCTCTTGAATAGATACCTCGCTGCCGATTTGTAAAGCCAGCAAAGACAATAAATCAACAATTTTTTTAGGTTTGCGTATTGTTTCAAAGGTTAAAATGTCTTTATACAGGTAATTATTGATCAGTTCATTAAGATAAAGCTCTTTTTCTGCTTCTGATGGAAGAGTGACAACTTTAGGATATAGTCCAAACCGCAAAAATTCCTCGATTTTGGCAGGTACTGTTTCAAGTATATTTTTGGGCACTTCCGGTACTCCGAGGGGATAGAGCGTGAAAGTGACAGACCTGCCTGTTAAAGGCTCGTTGATTTTATTTGCCAAATCAAAAGATGAAGATCCTGAAGCTATAATATGTATTTTTAGCGAGTCGAAAAGCAATTTTAGAATCAGACCAATGTTTTGAATTCTTTGAGCTTCGTCTATGACTAGTAGTTTATTTGCGCCGACAATTTTTTTTAAGCGGTCCAAATCAGCTATACCAAACAATTCTTGCGTACGAAGATCGTCGCCTGTAAAAATTAAACACGGTAGCTCGAACCCCTTTAATAATTGATTAATTAGGGTAGTTTTACCCGATTGTCTGGGGCCGTAAATTATAATTATTTTTGGCTCGCCCTCGAGTTGTTTTTGAATTTTTATAAGTATACTTCTATCAATTAGCATGAATTAAGTATAGTATAGTTTACCTAATTTGTCAATAGGTAAGTGCGGATAGAAATGGTAAAATTTTAGGACAATGTTCCACTTTTTTTCTGTGTTACTTATTACTTGTGCTTTATTACTTGTTACTCTTCCTGTTTTCGCTGATGAAATAGAGGACTTGCAAGCACAGATTAATGAACTAAACAAAGCTAGGGAGCTGTCTGTGAAAGCTACTACCCCTCTCGAAGGACAGCTTGATTCCCTAAAGCGCCAGCTTTCCCAAATCCAGGCCGGTTTGGCAAATTTATCTTTAAATATACAAAACAAACAAAAAGATTTGGACATCAGGGAAGAAAAGCTAGTCCTGCAGCAGGCCTTACTTGAAAAAAGAGTCCGCTCTTATTACATCCGCTCATATTTGGCAAATCCTCTACTAGTGATCCTTTCTTCGGTTCAATCAGGGGATCTTTTTAGGGAGTTATCATACCGCCAGTCTGTGGCTAGGGAAGACCGCAGGATTATTGCCTCCATCAGCAAAGAAGTTTTAGATTTGTTAACCCAAAAAGAAAAACTGGAAAAAGATAAGGCTAAGTTAGCTTCTTTTCAAGCAGAAGTAGATAAAAATGCCAAATTTTTAGGGAGCGAAATCACCACAGCCAAAAAATATCAGGCAGACTTGTCAAGTAAAATTGCAAAGTTATCTGCCCGCCAGCAGCAAATAATTTCTCAAAGACAAGCCAGTTTAAATCTGCCTTCTTCTTTGGGAGCAGGGCCGATGTTTTGTACTGATGATAGGCCGCTGGATCCCGGCTTTAGGCCTGCTTTTGCTTTTTTCACTTTTGGCATTCCCCATCGGGTGGGCATGAACCAGTATGGGGCATACGGACGGGCGAACAGCGGGCAGTCCCACGAGGATATTTTGCGGAGCTATTTTGCGGATTTTTCTTTTGAAACCCGGCCAAATATTAATATCTCCGTGCAGGGATACGGGAGCATTCCTTTAGAAACTTATCTTCTGGGAATTTATGAAATGCCTGATTCTTTCCCAATGGAAGCCTTAAAAGCCCAAGCGATTTCTGCCCGGTCTTATGCTTTGGCTTACACCAATAATGGGGCAGGGGAGATTTGCACTACCCAAGCCTGCCAGGTTTATAAAGGCGGCAATAAAGGTGGCAACTGGGAGCGGGCTGTTAATGAAACCAATGGCAAAGTTATGGTATCAGGTGGGTCTGTTGTAAAAGCCTGGTATTCTTCAACTGACGGAGGTTATACTTTTGCATCAGGCGATGTATGGGGATCAGGTACTTCTTTTACCAAAAGAACAAAAGATACAACAGGAGACATAGGAAGCTTCAGCGATCTTTTTGCCAAAGCTTATGATAAGGATTCACCCTGTTTTTATGCGGCGCAAGGAGTAAGAAGCCAATATGCCAAATCCGCTTGGCTAAAATCCGAGGAAGTGGCTGATATTGTCAATGTCTTAATGCTTTCCAAGGCAGATTCCGGAGTTTCCTCCCATATTTACCAGACTGATAAACCAAATCCTGAAGCAGGGGAGACATGGGATGAGGCAAAAGTTAAACAGGAATTAAAAAGCAGGGGAGGAAATCCATTTAATAGTGTTTCCGGGGTTTCTATTTCCGCGGATTTTGGATCAGGCATGGCTACAACAGTGACAGTTTCAGGGGACAGAGGTTCGGAAACATTTAACGCGAGTGAATTTAAAAACTTTTTTAATCTGCGCGCCCCTGCCAATATCCAGATTGTGGGGCCGCTGTTTAATGTAGAACAGAAATAAATTCGAAGCACGAAATCCGAAATACTAAACAAATTCTAAATTTTGAAAATTCGAATTTCAAAAATTGTTTCGAATTTCGAAATTGGAATTTCGAATTTAAAAAGAGTATACTCTTTTTAAAATGTTTTCCTCATATATTGAAAATCCAACAAACTGCCGTTTTGAAGGGCAAGATCCTGGAGAGAAAATTCTATTGCTTTTGCGGGCTCATCCCATTACTAATTTATCCTGGATTATCCCGGTTATTCTGCTCTTTTCATTCCCTTTTTTTGTGCCGAAAATTTTTTCTCTTTTGAACATAGATCTATTTATTATCCCTCAAACTTTTCAGATAGTATTTTTGATTATCAATTACCTGCTCGTTTTAATCATTTCTTTTGAAGGATTTTTGCACTGGTATTTTAATGTCTATATAGTAACAGAAAAAAATATTGTTGATGTGGATTTTCACTCCTTACTTTTCAAAAACATTGATGTTGCGCCACTTCGAAATATTGAAGATACCTCATCTTCTATGGGCGGAATTTTAAATTCCGTTTTTCATTACGGCAATGTATTTATCCAAACAGCAGGAGCAACAAAAAACATTGATTTTCATTCTGTTCCAAGGCCGCATTTTGTAGCTGATTTTATCTTGGATGAGGCGCATAAAATTTACGGAAAGGGGAGAGATGCCTACCACCACCCCGGTTAATTTTTTTGAATCTGAAGCAATTTTGCTTTTTGTAAAAATTGCTGTTTTGATTATTTTGGCATTTTACGCTATATTTGCATTAATGGTGGTAAGGCAGGTGGATTTAATGAGTAAAACTTTAGTAACCAAAGTTTCACCAGTACTTAAAGCTTTTTCCATAGTACATGTGGGAGTGGCCATTGGTTTAATCGTACTGGCCTGGGGAATATTATAATGCAATTAAAAATAGCTCAAGTTGTTGGATTAAATACTGACCAGAAAGCCGCCCAGGTGGTTTCACAGGTTCAGGATTCCGAGAATGCTTTTTTGGCTTTGCTGCAGTTAACCTCTGATGATGCTTTTACCAAAGGCAGGCAAGCCCTGTCTGAACTGGCTGATTTTTACTTTGATTTTGAAGGCAGTCCCGCCCAAAAATTAACTGCTACATTTGCCGAAGGAGTAAAAAAATTCTCGGAAGAGGGCGAATGGGATTTATGTTTGGCTGGAGTTTCAGGAAAAGTGTTGTATCTAACAGGGCAGGGTCAGGTGGAAGTTTTTTTAAAAAGAGAAGATAAGCTATCTCCGCTTCTTGCTACAGCCTCCGAAGGCCAGCTAATATCGGGATTTTTGGAAGACGGGGACAAGCTTTTACTTGTAAGCAGAAGTCTTTCTAACTTTCTGGGTGAGGATTTGGATAAATCCTTGGATTTGTCCAAGGATTTGTGGGAAGAGGAAATTAGTTCTAAAGTGGGAGGAGCAGAAGCAGGGGAAGGGGGGATGGCAGGGCTTTTTGTGCAGGTAGACCAAGAAGCCAAAATAGAAGAGGAGAACGAAGCAGTTTTCCCCAGTTTGCAGGAAGAGAAAGTTATTGCCAGTAGGACTAAAGCTATCCTTTTAGGCTTAATTAGGGTTTTCCCCAAATTTTTTCCCAAAAGCGGACGGGGCAGGTTGATCTTAGCTTTGATTTTAATCCTGATTATTGGTACGGGAGCAGGCTTAAAATATAAAAGCAGCAAAGACGCGCAAAAGCAGGCTATTTTTGTGCAAATCCTACAAAGCGCCAAAGATGATTTTGATGCTGCCAAGGGGCTTTCTTCTTTAAATCCGGCAGAAGCCAAAAATAAACTGGAATCTGCCAAAGCAAGCATTGATAAGGCTTTGGCTCTAAAAAAAGATGACCAGGAAGCGCAAAGCCTAAAAAAACAAATTGAAGAGCAGTCAGCTTCTGTTTTAGAGCAGCAAAAAGTGGCTGATTTTCCCTTGTTTTTGGATCTGGATCTGATCAAAAAAGACTTTAAAGCTCAAAAAATGAGTTTGTCAGCAGGTAAAATACTGGTTTTGGATAGTTTCCAATACTCCCTGGCAGTAATTGATCCAGTCAAAAAAAGCAATCAAATTCTGGCCGGGAAAAGCCAGTTGGGAGAAGTTTCCCTGGCTTCATTAAATGGCAGTATGGCTTTTTCTTATTCTTTAGATAAAGGATTAGTGCGCACTGATACTGCAAATCAAAAACAAACCCAGGTAGCTAAAGCTGATGATGGCTTGGGAAGTATTTTAGATATGAGTGGATTTGCCGGTAATGTCTATCTGCTGGATGGTAGCGGACAAATCTGGAAATATCTGCCTACTGCCGATAGCTATTCAGATAAAAGAGAGTATTTAAGTAAAAATACCAAGGCTGATTTTACTAATGCCTTAAGAATGCAGATTGAATCTTCGGTTTATGTTTTAAAGCAGGGAGGAGAAATAATCCGTTTTACCAAAGGTGAAAAAGATAATTTTTCCTATTCGGGCTTGCCCTCACCTGTTAAAGACCCTAAGAGTTTTTTTGTTTCATCCGACACGGATAATTTATATCTTTTGGATTCTGGCAACTCGCGCCTTCTGGTTTTAACCAAGCTGGGAGCTTACAAAGTCCAGTATCAAAGTGAGCGTTTAGGGGGGTTTAGCGATCTGGTGGTGGATGAAAAGGGTAAAAAGGTCTATTTGCTGGATGGAAGTAAAATCTATACAATGGATCTAAAATAGCCATCAGCTATCAGTCGTCAGTCAGCAGACTGTATTATGATTAGGTCTGAAAGCTGATAGCTGAAGACTGATGACTATTATGCGTATTATCAATAAAAAAGCTCTTCATAATTACCATATCCTGGAACATTTGGAGGCAGGGGTTTCTTTAACCGGCGCAGAAGTAAAATCAATCCGCTCCGGAAGAATAGATTTAGGCGAAAGCCATGTTAAAATTTTAAACGGGGAAGCATTTTTAGTTAATGCTAATATTCCGCGGTATGCGGAAAGTTCAAGTCAAACTTATGATGCCCAAAGATCCAGAAAACTGCTGTTGCACAAAGCTCAAATAATGAGTTTAACAGGTAAGACTTCAGGTAAAGGAGTAACTTTGGTACCTGTTTCCCTTTATGAAAAAAATAATAAATTTAAAGTGGAAATTGGTTTGGGAAAGAGTAAAAAAGAATTTGATAAAAGAGCTGTGATAAAAGAACGCGACCATGCCCGCAGAGTAGAACAGGAACTGCGGGGAAAAGAATAAAATTTGCTTTTTGGGTTATACTATGATAGTATATTACTTACGGGGACGTATTGATTCGATTGGATGGCACTTTAAAAACTGCAAGCCGCTTAGGAAACATTAAGCGTAAAATATTGTTTCAAAACACAAACGGCAATGATATTGCTCGTTACCTGAAGCAGTTTGCTGCTAAGATCGCAGGCGCTAACCCATTCGTGGGTCAGCAACTCGCTTTCCAACCAGCTTATAGCTAAAGGTTACTTTAGAATATATCCTCTTTCTGACGGGATACTAAGGTACATACAAAGTCAGGATGCTGTTAATACAATTCTGATCGATCAGTATTAACAAAAGAAAGTTTGGTCATTCATTAGTTTTCCTGCTAATTGGTTACAACTGATGAATAAAAATTAATTAGCTAAGCTTGTAGAGGTTTTTATTTTGTTTTTCAACACAGGGCTCACAGCCCTCGTCTCCACCATAAAATCCTCCGCCTCGGCGGGGGATTTTTGTTAAAATGACTTTGTGAATATCATTCTTGACCTATTTTTTCCTAAAAAATGCGTTGGGTGTAAAAAAGAGGGGAGCTATTTTTGCCAGGATTGCATTGCGGATATTTTACAAACTGACCTGATTTGTCCGCAGTGCGGTAATTTATCAATTGGCGGACTAACCCATCCCGGCTGTGAGAGAAGTTTTAGCTTGGATGGGTTGTGGAGTTTGGGAATATACCAGGGTTCTTTAAAGAGGGCCATTCAAAAACTAAAATACGAGCCTGCTTTGGTTCGGGATTTTGCTCCGGTTTTGGCAGATATCATTGTTTACTACTGGAAAAAATACTCACCTTATCTTTTTGATCTTGTCAGAAAAAATAAGAGTCAGTGGGTGGTTGTACCGGTACCGCTTTTTTGGTTTAGGGAAAATAAAAGGGGTTTTAACCAGTCAAAACTACTAGGACAAATTTTATCCAAAAAATTAGGTTTAGATTACTGTGATGCATTAAAACGCATTCGCTTCACCCGCTCCCAAGTCAAACTGAAAAGCGAGCAGAGAAGAAAAAATATCTATGGCGCTTTTGAAATTTCTTCTAACTATACGCTAGACGCTAAACCCTATGTGCTGCTTATAGATGATGTCTGGACCACAGGTTCAACCCTGCGGGAATGCGCCAAAGTGTTAAAGAAAGCAGGCGCCACAAAAGTCTGGGCTATGACATTGGCCAGGTAGGAAGAGGCGATAGTTGGACTTTGCCAAAGAACCTCAATTTTAAAAGTTTTTCGTCATTTGTTAAAAATATATCACACTCCGCTTCTGCCGCGCTATGAAGCTGAACATTGTCTTCAAAATCTTTTGTAGGACCTAGAGAAGAAAATTCCGCAATTTCTTTATTGAAGGGAACAAAATTAATAAATTTTTTTAATAAATTAGTCAATTTTTTATTAGGGATATGATACTTATATAAATAGGTTAGAATATGAATTGATAGAGGAGAAATATACAATTCATGTTCCAGAAAATCAGCTATAGTTATTTGTTTTCTTTTTTCTGCCAGATCAACAAAAACATTAGCGTCCAGAAATATTTTAGCCATATTTTTCCATAAGCCGTTGTCTATACACTCTGTCCCTGTCTTTTCTGGGAATAAGCTTTTTAGGTTGTATCTCCGCAAGAGCTTTTCTAAACGCCTTAATATCGGTTATTGCAATGGGATTTTTTTGAGCCGGTTCAATTTTCCCAATCACTTTTGACCGGTGAATAAGCGAAACAGAACCTCCTTGTTTAAGGATTTCAACAAGCTCTGAAGATTGTGTCCTAAGTTCTGTAGTGGTAATATATTGCATGTACATTTAAATATATACTTAAATGTACACTTTGTCAAGAGTCAAGCTTCACTTTTCCTAACTGGCGAGACGTAATAAATTTTGTAAAACAAAATTTAAACGTCCCAGCAGCGTTTCCGCCCAAGGCGGATTACGCTGCGGAGGGGGTGGGATTCGAACCCACGAGGAGCTTGCGCCCCTGGCAGTTTTCAAAACTACTGCACTAGGCCACTATGCGACCCCTCCTAACTTTGCTTATTATTATATCTTTTAACTTGATATAATGCGACTATGGATGAAAAGTGGAAAGTAATTTTATATAGAAATCCAAGCGGCGTTCATCCTGTTCAACAATTTCTTGATAGTTTAGAGATAAAAGCACAGGCAAAAGTTCAAGATGTTATTGAGTTGCTTCGAGAATTTGGCATACATTTAGGCTTACCTCATGTTAAAAAACTTACTGGCACAAATTTATGGGAACTGCGTATTGTTGGAGGTGACAGCATACGGGTGTTATAGGGTAATAGGTAACCATTAGCACTTCAAAGTAGTCGTTTTCTTTGTCAATACGGTAAAATCAATTAATGAGATTTATT